>FLOH01000234.1_pt1 | contig 145967 bp, 107 predicted proteins | sample 756751 | NCBI WGS metagenome assembly FLOH01 (sample SAMEA4026879, study PRJEB14308) | marine metagenome | biome: coastal water; material: water | depth 74 m | reverse complement strand
AAGTATCTCTTATTTATTTAATTCAAATGAACCGAATTGGTCTGACTCCACACAGTAGCGTTTATCCCGTCAGTTGTATGGTAAGGATCGTTTTCAAATTATTTATCCATCCAAGTCACATTTATGCATGCGAACATATCTGATTCTAGCTAATAATTTCCGTGCGATACGAATTATTGCCACTTGACCTTTCATACGTCCAATGTACTGATGGTAGGCAGCAATAAGTTCTCTGTCACTTCGAACAGCTACCCAAGCATTCTCAATCAGTAAAGTTCGTAGAATTTTGTTGCCACGATGGTCCAGACTACCGGTATGAACTGTCTCACCAGAGGAATGCTCGATGGGGATCAGCCCTGTATAGCTGCATAGCTTGTCAAAGGATTTGAAGCGGTGAATGTCTCCCAGCTCTGTCAACCAGATCATAGCACTCAAACGTCCGATACCAGGGACACTAATCAGATGATTGACATCCTCTTGGTATGCTGGTGTCCTACTCAAGGATCTGATCTCACGGTTCAGCATTGTGAGTTCCTTGCGATGAGATTTGTACTGTCTCAGCAAGGATATAAGTGTTGCCTGACCTGCATCAAAACTAAGGCTCCTTTGACTGATCCAGTTCAGGTAGTTAGCAGATAAATAGCCCGAATTGAAGCGAGGGGGAATATTGATTCCATGGAAATGAAGAAAGTCTTTTATTCGGGTTTTAATACGTGCAGCATCCCTGCTTACTGTTTTACGCTGGCGTACTAAGCGACGATTTTCCCGTTGTAGGACAGATGGAATATGAATCGCTTCCAAAGTTCCACTTCGGAGCTGCTTTGCCAACTTACGTGAGTCTCGACTATCAGTCTTGTGCCTTCTTTCCTTATCCGTAGTAGGAACAGCACCAGGATGAACAACAGTACAGTTCACACCCATTCGTGCCAACTCATCATGTGTCCAGAATCCACTGAAACCAGCTTCATAAACTGCATGATAATCACCACCGGGAAACATTCGTTCGAGATCGGCCACCAATTTCTTCGCATCTGGTGGTTGGGTAAAAGTCTTGTGTTCAAAGGCTTCTGTGTAAATACTTACTCTCCAACTTTTCTTGTGGACATCCACTCCTGCATAAATGTTTTGGCCGCTGAAATCTGCATGTTTAGCTTGTCGCAATGTGAAGCTCCTGCTTGCGTTGATTGTTAGTTGCCCAACAATTTAAGGAGCTTTACTCTCTACCCGTTTAAACATAGGAACTTTTTAGCAACTTAACCCCGCAAAGGCTTCCGGTATAAGGGTCTGCATACTACTCACAATCCCGTACCCTTTAAGCTGTACCGGTTCGATTCCGGCTCCTGATTCTAACCAACAATTAGTCTCAAATACGTCAGGGTTCGACAAGTATAATACCACGATTATGAGACGGGTTTTGAGACTATGTTTACTTGGCTAGCTGGGGCTTGGCGGATTTCATGAATATAGTCTCATAAACGAAGGATAATAAGACCCAGGGGGGCACGAAACGCAGGAATGTTTATGTGTATACCTATCTCCTACCTCTACGTGACAAATTGTTTTTTTAACCCCCTATTAGGCGAAATTATCTCAAATATACATCAGAATCAAACAGACTGATTGCAGTCTCTCATGCATGGTCCTATTTATGGACCCTTGGCTTGGAAACCAGTATACAGAGATTCATTTCGTAATACTACTTGGGCGTATTCTATTTTCAATTTAGGTCAATTGTCCAATTCAGCTACTGTCCCATACAGACCGTAATATTCTATGGCAGCTATGATGTGCCCGGTGTGTTTTTAATCCGAACTTGTGTATGGGGTTACAGAATAGAACGAAAGAACGCTGTGTAATATTTGAGACTGCTAAAGGATAAAGCCGTTCCAATAGTGAAATAGCCCGGTGTTTTGAGGATCATGGGAATTAGACCGGAGTGTCTAACAAAAGCACCCATTGACATCATAATCAAGATAAGGACATAGCTGTGCCATACCTGGAAAGCAAAAACAGATGCCCTTACATCCATATCATTGATTCGCTGAATGTTTTTTCGGACGATCCGAGTAAACCCATATACCGACACCAGGAGACCGGAAGCAACACCTGCAAGGATGATCAAAACAGAATATTGGGTTTGTAGATCACCGAGCCATTTTATGGCCAGTGAGATCAGCATAACACCCACGCTACTCCACATGAGTCCAGAGATCAGCAATAAATATTTTCTAGGGACATGGAACAAGGGTCACCAAAATCTTTCAATTATCTCAGAAAAGAAAAAATGGGGCAGATGCATCACCTACCCCATTCTTCTATTAAATCGCTTATTACCTACTTGTCCCCACGCATGAGACCCCACAAGTAGGAAAAAGCTGTGAGGAAAAGGAGTGGTGCCAGGATCATAAGGACAAATTCTGGGGAGAAGAACAGTAATTGCTTGCCTGCTGTGAGAAATCCTAGTGCAATCCCACCCAGACCAATGAGCGTTCCACCAACGGTAACCCAATAGAAACATTTGCTCATCACTCCATTTTTTACCATCATGATGGGAATGAAGAAGATGGTCAAACCCGCGATGCTATGAAACACTGGATAGATGATCTTGGCCAGGGTACCCATATCCGCAAATCGACTAATTGTGATTAATACGATACCGGTCAACATGGTGGCAAGATAGACCTTTTCATGCTGAGGATAGAATCTTGAGACCAGCCCCGTAGCCAGGGAGAAGGGGATTAGTGTCGCAACAACTGCCACTAGCTTACTGGTCCCACTTCCAGATCCCAGGAGACCAAGAATTTCCCAACCTAGAAAAATCAAGAGTAGTCCTGAAACCAACAGGACCGCGAAGGATATCATGTAATAGATATTCGCAAAATGTTTGGTGGATTCATCTTTCTGCCTGCCCATGAGCATCCAGATCGCGTAGATCGCGACCAGACCGGTGGCCAGTAGCACCAATTGATCGAATAAATTCATACTAACTCTCCTCTTTTGTTTAGATGTATAGCACCCCTAACGTCTTTCATCATCAGACGTATAAATAAAAAACTGACTTTAGCGCTGTCCTATACCCAAAGAAAAGGCAATGACTGCCATAAGTAGAACGCCGGGGAAAATCGTATAGATCTGCCCTTTTGAGAGCAGCTGTTTCCCAGACTTTAAAAAAGCCAGGGCCATACCGCCAACAGCAATCAAACCGGTTCCAATACTCACACCCAAAAAGACCGGTTCCACTTTACCTTGAATCAACAATGCCAGGGGCATAATGAACAGAACCAGCCCAGAAAGACCGTGAAGCAGAATCTGGAATATGAGTGCCTGTTTGGCCTGCTTCCGCAATTTTGTAATGGTGAGACCTGCATATAATAGTGAGATCAGTATTGAATATAGAAAATGGTATTCCAACATGAACTCGCCGACCAAACCCATGGAGAATCCCAGTGGAAGCAAACTGGCCGCCAAGGCAGCCATATCGTGTTCGATAATATCTACACCCATGATTAACATGAGGATGGCAGATATGAGAAAGATCCCATATGAAAAGGTGTAGTAGGCAATGGGAATGGTGCCCAAACCCTCAATCCCTGAAACGATCTGAAATCCTGCGAGAATACCAACGATAAGTAAAATGATTCGATTCATCATAAATTTCTATCTAGCTCCTAATATGACCATGAACATACTGGTCATCATAAAAAGTGAGGCGTATTTGAACAAACCGAAATTCACCCGTTCTGATTCACCCAAAAGGGTACCCAATGCCAATCCAGTTAGCCCCAGGGCCAGAACGACAATCAGGCGAAGATACCCCATGGTTAGATCCATCAACAAACCTGAAGCTAAAATACTGAGGGCGGATAAGAGGCTTGAGACTGCAATGATAATCCTGGTTGTTCCCACACCATACGTTGAGGGAAATGTAGGTACTTCTGCAGCCGCATAGTCTGCTGCATACTTAATGTTAAATGTCAAAATATGGGTTGGAATCCAGAAAAGGATACCCAGGGCAAACATGATTCCGATTCCATCAAAGGCTCCTGTTCCCAGAACCCTTCCAGCGAGGATGGGCATTCCGCCTGAGACGCCACCCCAGACAATAGACCAGGCTGTTTTGCGCTTCAGCCACATCGTATACACGACCACATCGATAAACAGACCGGCGAAAACGACTAAAGCATAGCTGAGATCAAGTGACGCTGCCCACAATAAGCCCACCACGGAGATGCCAATTCCCACCCTCCAGGCTTCATCAGCATTAATGAGACCCAGGGGAAGTGGACGGTTTTCAGTCCGGTTCATCCTGGCATCAATATCCCTGTCCCATACCATATTCAGGATGGTTGAACCGCTTACTGCCAGAAACAAGCTAGCTATTAGTCCTGTAATCGTTAAGAGATTGTAAACGGGGCAACGTGCAGACATATATCCTGCCAGGCCTGTGAGAACCAGCAAGGCCGTTTGCAGGCTTTTTATTAATAACCAATAATGCTTTGCTTTTTTGAACACGTTTATCCCCAATATGGTCTGCAGGGATTAAGCCCCTGCAGACCAGATTCTAAACTATTTTCTGATGACTGAATCAGCCGGTTCAATTTCCATTTGTATGGGATCTCTGGCACATCTGAATCCAAGACTCATGCTGGTGTATTCTGGTCCAGCACTATTTCTAGGCCAAACCCGTAAATTGTATTCATAACTCTGGTAGGAGCCCCCGCGCATGTAACGGTAGTGAACTTTGGGATGATCATCCCCGGTCCATTGATACACATTTCCAGCCATATCATAGAGGCCATAGGGTGTGATTCCCTCCATGGTCTGGTATCCATCATAGGCCTTGCCATTGTAGAATCCAACTGGCGTAGTTTTCACCACATCACCAAACATTTTCTCAAAGAGATTGTGACTACTTATAAAATTGGCCTGGTTGCGTTCCACTGTATTGCCCCAGGGATAGTCACTCGTGCCTGTACCCCGTGCGGCTTTTTCCCACTCCTGTTCTGAGGGTAGGCGATAGCCATAAAAATCTGCATAAGCCTTTGCTCCAAACCAGCTAACCTCGACCATGGGATGATTTTCGTAGCCGGTCTTCGGGCTAAAGACACCATTTTTATAAACCAATCTTAGACCAGGATTTGAGATAGGTATGTGTGGATAATCTCCTGCTGGGATTTCCCATTCATGCAGATAAGCATCGAAGTTATCTCCAGGATGATAACCCCAGATTGTATCTCTCTCTATGTAGACACTCCCCTTTTCCAGGGCTTCATTAAGATAAATGGCATATTGTTGATTGGTTACATCAGTGATCATGATCTCATAATCATAGTCCAGGTTTTTGACATGCTGATGTTGCCCAAAATAGAACTCACCAGCGGGAACCAAAGCCCAGGCATTGGGGTCAACCCCTGTTTCCACGTATTGCATCGGTTTTTCTGCAGAAACATTCATCACCAGGATAAGAATCAGGAGTGCAGCACTTTTTAAGGTTTTCATATCTCCATCTCCTTTGTGATGGCGTCGCGACCTGCTTGAGTCAGGACGGCTGTCCTTTCTGAATCCAACTCAGGCGCTGCTGATTCCTGCTGCCACAATCCATCCTTGGAAAACAAGTCTTTCAGTCGCCAGACCAGGACACCTCCCACAAGTACGAGCAGAATTCCCAGTCCGAAGTCCATAGCCAGCATGGTCCAATTGACAAGGGGTGCCTGGTAATATTCGGAAACGAAGAGTCGCTTCATGGAAAAGATGGTCGCAGCCGCAAAGGCGATGTCTGAACCAATGATTATTGTCCAACCCAACCATTTTCTCATTTTGCCCTTGATCCCGGCAATATCGATATAGTACATGAGTATGATGGTGGCGATAATGGCTGAGAGAATGTGCCAATGTCCTGTGAGCGTAATGCGTTCTTCACGAGCAGGCCAGACTCTGAATATCTGCTCCAGTTTCACGGCCATAAAGATGCCTACACCACTTACGGTAAAGTTCATGAAAACCATCTGCCAGAAGGGTCCAAATTTGATGGGGTCATGGAAGAGGGCGATAAACTTTTGGCCAAAAGTTGGATGCTCAAGACCAAGTTCGGCAGTTCGATCTTTGATCAGCTTACCCCATGCGTAAATCACCAGAAGCAGAGCGGCAAACATGACAAATACAGAGCCGACATAGATAAAGGTATGCGCCATGTGGGTCCAAACCACTGACCAGACACCACCGGAGATGACCAGGGTTCCAAACATCATTGTGGGCATGGCCACCTTGTGCAGCTTCCCTTTAAAGTCCATCCAGCGACCAACAATGAGGGTGATGGCGACAGCAATAAGTGTGAGCATAATATGCAGATGCCCAATAACTGATTTCTGAAGTGCTGTTTTGTCCGGGTTGCGGATAAGATCCTCAGCCAGAAAGGTCTCATGACCATTGCTCCAGAATGAACCTGTCACCGCACCAAACCCGGCGGAGATCAACATGGCAACGGCCATGACAAAAAAGGCCATCCTTTCCAGGTCGTATCCACTTTTGGTGTGGGCATATGCTTTGTTTTCCACCAAAAAATGTTTTCTCCAGGGATAGAGAGCTGCAGCCAGTAAAATTCCTGAAAAGAAGATCAAAGATTGTCCCACCAGGAACAAACCATGATAAAAATAGTTATGCCCAAAATAGCCGAATGCCAGCCCAAAAATGGTGGTTGTGATCCACCCAACGGTGATGGTGTTGTTGATGTTGGCTCGCTGATGTCTACGCATGGGAACGATGGAGGTAATCATATAGACTTCGATGGAAGTTACAATCATGGCGATGACATGATAGAGCATGATAATGCGACCGGAGCGTTCGACACTCTGCAGATCCATGCCCAGCAGTTTGACCACAACATCTCTGACTCCCCACTCAACCATAGGCCCTGATAACATTCCCCAAACTGCTGTAATCACACTAATGGTGGTGATCCCCAGCAGGATAAGACCCTTGGTGGTTTCGAAGAAAAAGTGGAACAGGTCTTTAAATTTCTTCATGATATTTTTCCTGTTTAATTTTGACTCTCATTTTATGTGTATTCGCGATATGGATTAGCTTTAGCCAGATATATGATTTTCAATAGTCGCAACTATCATGCCGCCTAAATAAATTTGCTGCTTCTAAACTCTTCACTTAAACCGTACACAGTCCCATGACAAGCAGGGGACTGTGTACTGAATTGTCACCTGTGCTTTAAATATCTTCTGCCTTTAAGTAGAAGGGTTTAAAGATTGGTAACTGGAATATGACAAATAGACCAAAGGACATAATTCCGCCAACTAACCACTCAAATGAACTGCGTACGATATAACCATCCAGGCCAATCAATGCAGTTGCCAGCGCTGTTGCCAGAACCATGTAATAACCAATCTTTTTCTTAAGAGCGAGAAAAGGAATTGCCAGGATCATCAAGGCTGATGACAGGTAGTTCATGAACCCGCCAAGCAGAAGCGTCAGGGTGTTTGGATCATATACAGCTTCAACTGATTTGGTGATCGCTCCAGCGTTGATCTGTGCCTGGGAAGTCTTCACCAGTTCTATGGCATCATAGTGATCCAGATTTGTAAAGAAGTTGCCCAGGGGATGCAGTGAAGAGGTGTATTCTAAATATTCGGGAATGAAAATAAAATAGCGGACGCCATGCTGACCATTCATAAATACCATTCCGGCTACTACTCCAATAGCTGTGTAGGGAATAATCTTCAAAATTTTATTCTTTATTGAATCACCGTCAAGCAGCAGATTTATAAAGTAAAAAATGAGACCAAAAATCATGACTGGCAAGACAGGTGGGGCTGGAAGATCAGCAGGTGGGGGTAAGATGCCTGCCACCGGACCCGTTGAATAGTCACTAACCACCAGAACCATCCAGGGGATAAACATGGTCATGCCGGCGACTGCAGGAATTGCAAAAAGACCCTGTAGGGTTCCGCGAGCCCATTCTTCGCCATCATAGACCTTTTTGGCAAGTACGAGAGCTAAAGCACCACCCAGCCAGAGCAGTATGAACCAGACACCATAAGTGGCACCCAGAATTGGTACTGCGGGGTAAAAATCAGGATCAAAGGGAATCAAGCGTTCCATAACATTCTCAAGTGCGATCTTGAGGGTCTTCATTCCCATGGTTGGTGCCAAGTACATCATAAAGAGACCGGCGACTACCGCTGTCACTCCGAGAATTGTCCTCTGGAGTTGAGTGGTTTTGTTAAACATCAGGTTTTCCTCCTATTAAACTTGTGCTTTCATGCCCAAGTAGATTATCTAAAAAGCGGCACTAGAAATAATTGCCATGGCACCCATCATGTAGAGTGATGCATATTTGAAAAGGTAAAAATCATGTTTCTCTGAGGGCCTTATCAAAATATAGGCAGCCAGGGTTAGGAGCCCCATGGACAGAAATCCTAATAGTCTCAGATAACCCCATGAAAGCCCTAGAGAATAGAGCCCGAGTGCAATTGCCAGTGTGGCACCCACACTAGAAATAGCAATAATCCAACGCGTTGCCCTGAATCCGTATCGATCAGCAAAAGTTGGGATTCCTGCTCGGCGATAATCATCAAAATTCTTAATGTTAAAGGTGAGGATGTGGGTTGGGATCCACAACAGGATTGAAAATAGAAAAAGGATCCCCAGAGCATCGATATGCCCGACAGCTAATACTCTTCCCGCCAGAATCGGCATACCCCCTGAAACACCTCCCCAAACAATGGACCAGGGAGTTCTACGTTTGAGCCACATGGTGTAGATGACTACATCGATAAAAAGACCGCCGGTAACGATTAATGCATATAGCGGGTCTAGCCACAAGGCCATGGCAAGTCCGACTACTGAAATGATGATTCCGAAGCTCAGCGCATGGCCGACTCTAATCGCACCAGTGGCCAGAGGTCGATGTGCTGTGCGCAGCATCCTGGAATCAATATCACGATCCCAGACCATGTTCAGGACGGTGCTTCCGGCAATTGCCAGAAACATGCTTATACTCATGGGAATGATTTGGGATGCTGCACCAACAGGACATTGAACGCTGGTATATCCGGCAATAGCGGTAAACAATAATAAACCGGTCTGGAGACTCTTGATCAGACTCCAATAATTCCTGAATCGATTACGTTGTTTGTACTGCTTTTCGACCGCTAACATATAATCCCCCACGGATATTGTTGATCTTCTCGCTATGTTGGTTGATACATACTAACATATTGAAACAAAAAAAGGTCCTACTGACCGATTAAATTTATAAGTGTCTTTTTGAGAGAGTCACCCTTGGCAGTAAGGTCATAAGTGAATCCACTTAAGCGCCAGGTGGTCACCAGGAAACGCATACTGCCGAGAATAATATAGGCTATATCTTCAGCAGGGTGATCGACGTTGATCTTGCCTTCCTTCTGGGCCATATTTATAAATTTAGTGATTTCGGTAATCCGATACTCTACGAGTCCATTAATGCTCTTGGCCAGTTTGGAGTCATATTGAAATATTTCCTCTGAAAATATGACTGCCGCTGTGGCCGGATTATTTTGAAAATAAAGCAAATGGTACTCGATAAATGCACTTAGCCGTTCAAGCAGATCAGGTATATTACTCACCTCTTTAAACACTGTTTCGAAATGGTCATTAAAGTGGTTAATAATACTGCAAAGGATGTCTTGTTTATTTCTAAAGTGACGATAGATGGCCTGTTCAGAGATACCAACTTTTCCCGAAATCCGCTTCATGGTAAGATTCTGGATGCCCCCCTCTTTAATCAGGTTAAGAGAGGCCTCGAGGATTTGTTTTTGGCGAGTTTTGGTATCAAGCTTATTCATAATATCTGCCGTTAGTTTATACCTACTAACATTGTTTTGCAAGCGCATTTTTCCTGAAAAACTGGATTTATATATGCATTTATAATAGACTTATTATAGTCACTCACTGCGTATTTGCTGAACCAGATTTATGGTTTGTAGCGACCTGCTTTTGCCTCAAGTGCTTATCCTGTACTGTGTATACCAACATTAGTATTCACATAGAAAAGATAGGTTCAGAAACTTTCTGCCTGCGCCTCTCGTGTCTGACAACCAACAGGCCGGATTCTTCCCCATAATGAGTAGACCAATCGTAGCCCTGCAACCACTTGAGCTATGACGCATGCAAAAGAGACATAATTCCAAGTTTTGATTTTGACGCGTCCAAAGATTCGCTCGAAAACGAAGCGGTCTGGTGTCGCTACAGAAAATAGCCAATAGTAGCTGGTTATCCAGCTTGGCTTGTATCTCCGGCCATCTTTACTTGCTCATGGGAAAAGCCGGACCCCAACCCCCAAAATCATCATGTAGACACCAGCCGTAAGGAGCAGATGCCCATGTGCACTTGTGAGTGTGAATGGATTGGGTCACTGGAACAACTTGGCGGCAGAAGAAATATTGCCCTGAGAACAAGCCACCTGCAAAAAAGAGGAACGCCGTCTTTTTGAACAATCTGGCTTTTGTGAGATTTGCTTAGCCTCTGATTTGTGACTCCCCTGAAAACCTATTTCATCTGCCCCAACGAGTCGCCAGCAAACTACCCTGGGAAGCATAATCGATTGCCTCTCCAAGAACCCGAGCCGCCTCCTGGGGCGCATGAAACCCCATGGAGTTTTCAGCTGCGATAAAATCTAAACGCCACTGAGCTTTCCTTTGCATTTCCAAACTAGGCTGCAGATCTGTTTCTGTTGCACCCCGCGCTTTTGCTGCTGCGATGGCATCCAGTTGGGTCATCAATGCGGCTCCAGCCCGCTGTAGCAGATCGAAATTTTTCTCCTGAATTCCATCAACTCTCTGTTTTATTTCTTCCTCGGAGAAGCGATGACAGGTCTGGCAAGCTCGGTTAATATTCAGAAGAGGGCTACGAACCCAGTGGTCAGATATTTTGCTGGCACCATCTCGCATATAAGGCATATGACAATCAGCACAGGCAACCCCACTCCTGGCATGAATACCCTGACTCCAGAGTTCGAATTCAGGGTGTTGTGCCTTGAGAATTTTTGCACCGGATTCAGCATGGGTATAATCATAAAACTGATCCCCATTTGGGAATGTCATATTATCCCAAAAACTTTCAACCTGCTCAACTTTCAAACCTTCTCCCCAGGGAAAAGTAAGGGTCATATTACTACCACAATAATACTCAACATGACACTGTCCGCAAACATAGGATCGCAATTCACCTCGACTGGCATCCAGATTTGGATCGTAAGGTTTGTTTTTTGACCCAGCACGCCACCGCTCAATCGATTGTAGGTGTGGTACGGGAACCTCAGACTCGGCTAATGCTTGTATGCCCAGGATAAAGCCAGGTCGGGTTACTCTGATTTCCATGGTCTCTGGTGAATGACAATCTATGCAGGAAACAGGATGAGCATGGCCACTCTCCTCCAATAATTGGAATAGTTCCTGATAGGAGTACTTGTTTGTTCCTTTAAACCCTTTGATGGCGTCTCCATCACCCAACTCCCGATAAAGAGGCATGAGCGAGGCATGACAGTGGAGACAAGATCCAGATTGAGGTTTAGTCTGTCTTTGGGTGTTCAGCTGATCATCAAGCATGTAGGCATGTCCCCTACGATCACGATAATCAATTGAGAATGCGTAGCCCTTGAACATACGTTTTAACCATGGATCTCTATCAATCTTCTCTTCGGGAAGCGCTTCACTACCTCCATGCCCACCAAAACGGGTTCTGGTTGAGAGGGCCGTTTTCATGTAGCCGTCATATTGCCGTGGCCAGTTGGCTTTCCACTTCTCTGGATTGGTATCGTTATCATCTACTTCAACAACCCGGGCAAATCTTTGACGGGACTCCGCTTTCCGCTCCACCATGTTGACCAGCAAGGCTGTGAGTGATGCTGTCATGATGATGACCACAACGATCAATGCGGTCATTGTTGATTTGGACTTCGCAAGCATTTTCATTCTTCTAATTCTCCATATTCATTTGTGAGTAAGGGTCCGCCTAGCCCCACTCTTTCACCATGACCCGCGGTGGAGTGACAGTGCACACATTGTATACTCTCATTTTTATAATGTTGATCAGCCACTATTTCTGCCACCATCGCAGCATGACATTGGACACAATTCTTTTGAAGAATTCTGCTGTTCTTGGGGGTAATCGTGATTGGTTCATCAAAATTTTGGAGAGTAAAGGCTTTTGAATGGTGATATCCATTTTCAGCCTTGGCGATATACTTTCCAATAAAATCATGAGGTAAATGACAATCAACACAGGTTGCGGCAGTATGATGGCTGGCCTTCTGCCAGGAATCAAATTGAGCACGCATGATGTGGCAATTCATACATGCTTCAGGATTCTTACTAAAGTAGGATAATCCTTCACCATAGTTAAAAGTGTAAGAACCAATACCTACAAACAACGCAATGGTAATTAATAGAAGATATAAATATTTTGACATTTTTTTACCAAAATCCTAGTGTGGCAGTTTAAAATTACCTTTGAATTTACTGCATTTATGCCCCGCGCAAGAATACAATATTTGAGGGCACAATTACATTCCGCCAGTGAGGATCATGGCTTGACTTTCCATACAAACCATATACCACGAGTATATAAGGTTCCTTCACTTCTATCCTGATTTGTCCAGCGTTCGCGATCTCCAAGTGACAAAAATAATACAGCAGAGAACTGCTTAAAGACAGTGTTTAAAACTAAACTTCCTGATGAGGTTTTGGAAGGTGAAATTCCCCCGAATTTATCAGATATTTTAGCCCTAATCGTAAGAGCGATTTCATGAATCCGTCGGGTGTTTCCATATTGTGCTGCATGTGTTCTGTGATAATTATAGAACTCCAATCCAGCTTTCAGCTTTTCATTAAAATCGACATTGTCACATAGGCATCGACGGATAGAACTCATGCTGAAGTTCCTGATTTTTCACATGCTTAGGGTCTTATAGTTTTTCCCAGCTAAGTGTCTTCCAAAAAAGATATTTTGAAGCTACAACCTCGATCTCAGTCGGGTTGACTCCAGTTATTTTTAAATTAAAAATAAGCCCTTTTTCAGGGCCATACATGCTACCATTCACCCACTGATTTTTTGAGGCTTCATACTCCAGGCCATCAATGACGATTTTCCCTAGAAGTAGTTCTTCCTGATTTGACTTGTCTGGATTATGGACGTCTTTGGTTTGTCCATTATTGAATCCTTCCAGCCCGATAATTTTTCCAGCATATTTACCATTTGATTTGAATATTTCAATATCCAGCTGATTTGGGAGATGATATTTGCCAAGGATTGCATCTCCTGGTTGACCCAACACATACGAGGTCACCAGAAATAACATAACCATGCTTAATCGAAGTTTTTTCATAAATATTTAATTTCTATATTTTTCTATATTGCTGAAGTCTCTTGAAAGCGTCTTTGCCAACGACCAAAGGAGGTGCGGTGATCTGTGTACGCGATTACAACCACCATCTCTGGTGGAGTTTCCTTGTAGCATTCCTCAAAGACTTTGACATTAAATCTCTATTTAGATCGACAGATTAATTCCGCTTCAATTCAACCGCCTTGTTCAAGGTGGCCAGAAATTCATCCAGGGGGACTTTATGTATTTTTGCAGCTCGTTCCACTGTTAGAAATTTTGTGATAATCTTGCGAATCGAATAACGACCCACACTTTTTATTCCAAACGCCATCATTACATCTTCTATATCCCCGTACTCTTTGAGGATATCTGCAACAATGGTGTCTTTTGTGATTTTCATATATTTACTTTCCTTTTGTTAGTTTAAGCTTGTTTTCTTGATGCTGAAACTGTTTGGTATGCAATCCCTAACCAAATCAGACTGCGAACTGCCATGGCTTTCACCGTTTTCAGCTGCCATATTCCACCCAACAGAATATTGATCCCAAAAGCAGCATAAGTGAGCAGGGTTATCCCGGCAATGGCAAGTGCAAGATATTTAGCCCAAGCTTTTCCCATGAAGATGCCCATACCGGCTGCGATATAAGCAAAACCCATGATGAAATTTATCCAGAGTACGAACAAAACAACATCTCCGGCGGCAGCTCGTGTTTCGGCCACAAAGAGTGTAGTAAATCCAGATCTCAGGGTCATAAAGCCAAAAATGATGGCCACAAAACTCATTATCCAGGTAATTACAGGTCTATTTTTAAAATTCATTAGATTGCTCCCTATTGTTAAAACTCATTTCATATTTTGTCTGTTTGTTGGATCAAGCTTTTATGATTTATTGAAAAGGGATTCTGCGATGTGATAGTGAATATAAAAACGATAAATGCTGCCCGTCTGCAGGCTATCCCTCCACGATTCATCCAGGTAAGTAACGGATCGTCCTACCTTGCCGTATTCGCCACCTAAAGAGTATGCTTTAAATATTCGGGCTTGAAATCCCACATTTAATATATTGATGTTCTCGAACCCTTCTATTTCATCATCACCCATGACATAGATAAAATAGCGTTTTAATCGAAAATAAAGATCACCCTGCTCGGCCCAGGTTACTTTTGTCATCAGTTTGCCACTAAAACCGGGTCCAAAATGATAGTCCCTCACCGCAATGCCATCCTCAGGAATCTCATCGCTGGTATCGCCAGCACTACCCATAAAAATAAATGAAGTTGCCAACTGGGTACGCAAAGATAATTTTTGAGTAACTGTAAAATCATGCATCATTCCGGGACCAATACTCGAGCTGGATACCTTATAATCATCATTATTCATAAAATCATAGTTTTGAAAAATGCCCAGAGTGGCACGATGCCGCCTGGCCTCATATTGATGCAAACGGAACAGCATACCACTGGCATAGATCTCGCCCACATAATCCTCACGGCCAACATTGATAACAGCAACAAACATAAAGTTGTCAAAAGGTTTGAAGTCCCGGTGTTTTGAAAACGGATTACCATAAATAATGTTAAGCCTGGCAAATCTGCGAGGTTCTTTGTTTTCCGGGGAATCATCTTCAAAGCCGGGACCTGCCCCTAAAGATATACCTGCTAAAACCGGCATGGGCTCATAGCGATAATTTTGATGGATCGAGGTTCCAAATATGATCCGATTCAATCCGTATCCTCCGGGATTGATCACACCTGAAAATACCTGACGCCAAACTGGTTTTGTCCGGCTCTCTCCCAGTGTCAAAATGGACATCCTATGCATAATTTCACCAAAAGCTACGCCACTGGTTGGTGTTGTGATCATATCATTAACGGAGGGACTTTCATTTTCCATGCCCACTTCCCAGATCAAGCTGGCCAGGGCTGGATAAGCCAAAGATTGCCAATAGCCCAAGCCTTGAGCTCTGGCTGCAGTATATACCAATGCTCCCTGGGTTGGATGACCGACCTGATTTACATCGAAACCATCTTCATCCCAAACCCAGCCATTCTCGATATTATTTTTCAGCGTTTTGATACTGATATCTGCCCAAAACTGGTCTAGTAGATACCAATTGGTGGCCCAGATAAATGTTGGCTGAACCACAGCATGGATGAGTGCATTTCTATGGGAATGTAGGAAGCTACTATCTGCGGGTTGTACTTGGCCAAACACAGACAGACTACTGAATAACATTAAGAATATGATGTGGATACCATTCGTCCCCAGACTTCGGTTTGCCCTTTCGTCAAGCTCAGGGCTCGCCCACAAAAGCCCCTGGTGGCGACGAATTAGTTTATCAGGCCTATTTACACTCGAGGTGGTACTCATAAAGTGATTCCTATCTGGGTCCAGGATGTACCCTTATAGTCCTCAAGCTCAGAGAAGGACCAACCGACACTTAATTTCCCTACTATTGTTAATAAATTTATTGAGATATCCAGGGCAGAGAGTCCCCTGTTTTCGTAAGCATCCAAGCCACTCCAAAGGGGATGTTGGAATCGAGAATGGCTCATTTTTAACTCGCCCAGCAGATCTTCTCTGAGGAGAGTATGGGATGTCTCAAGGGACAGGTTTAAAACTTTATCCGCCCAGGTGTACATATAATATTTTTCACTCAAAGCCCGGGGACTCATTACCTGTCCCATCATTGCCAGGGGAAGCGTTCCAGATCCACTATATAATTCCAGGCTGAGAGTGCCTGACCAACTAGAAGCCAACCTGCCGCCTAGAGTTGTCCATAAATGATTCTGGTTAGAAACGATGGCATCCTGCCAGATCCAGTCGCTCTGGAAGCCTATCTTCCAGCCTTCTACATTGGGAAGATCACGTTTGATATGGTCCTCTTTATAAACAAGGCGGATAAAAGGCATGGCCTGATCAAACTGTTCTGGAAAATCAAAATCTGACCTTGCAGAACGAATTTGACCTGGATCATCACTCCTCAGGCCTCCGTATAGGAGCATTTGGCGATTCCAACCCCCAATACTTGCCGAATGGATACTTAGCTCATGCGATTGTATCCGATCAGCCAGGGGTACTGTTGCAGGAAGATCATAATTATAGTAACTGGTACGAGCCTCAATGGCCGGTCGAATAGAAAAGGGCATACGAGCTCCGGTCTTGTGGTAAGATACTGGATATACTGCCAACTGTCCCCCGCCGGAAATATTTCCGAAAGCTACATCGAATTGAACCAGTCCACCAAAGCGTGACATGGGCAGATCAGTTCGCGTAAACAATGTCAGTCCACTGGTACTGCTGATCTCAACTCTACCTCGAGTTCTAATGTCTGGCTCCTCTTGAAGGGTCAGTGTGATGGCATTGCCCAGCTGATCAATTGATGGAATCACGGCCTTATAAATGTCAGTAGCGTAAATATCGTTAATGATACCCTCAAGCTTCTGTCTGTTGAATCTTAATGAATCGGGCAGTTTCAATTTTCTCCGAATCATCTCAGGATCAAAATCTGCATTTTCAGACTCCAATATGAACGCCAGCATTTTTCCATCCAGAGCGTTTCGGTATGCATCCCGATTGGGCATACTTTTCGGCTCAATCCCTCGCTCCTTAAATATTTTCAGGAGATCTTCAGCAGCTTTACTGCCTGCCAGATACCCAGCTTCCATAAGTGCCACACCGGCCGGAAAGTCCAGAACGTGATGACCGCCTGTGGGAACTCTAAAAAAATAATCCCAGCCATGTACATCAGCTGAATCACCACTGGCCAGAATGCGAGAATTAAGCGCTTCAAACATACCACCCAAACCCTGCACCTCTGTTCCATAGTCAGGCGCATCTTCTGCACTGACAGCAATAATAAAATTTGGTTCTTCAGAAAGGGCAATTTCGACAGGCAATTTGACGTAAACACCACCATCTACCAGCACTTGACCATTTTGCTGAATCGGCGAATATATCATGGGGATCGACATTGAAGTTCGCAGTGCATTGGCCAGGGGTCCTGATGAAAACACAACCGGTGACTGTTTTCTTAGATCAGAAGCAACTGACCGGAAGGGCACGTAAAGAGAATCAAAATCCCATTTGGCTTTATAGTCGGCAGAAGTGGTCAGTAAAAACAGTCCCTTCCAGATCAGTTTATCATCCAAAAGACCAGCCGAACTGACAATTTGACGATTCTGCAAGGCAAGCGAAAGATTGCCCAGGTACAACTCGTCGCGCTTCCAGATGGGTAGATCCGACCGCTTGGGACGACCAATGAATAAATGTTCAATGGTTCCATCAATAACCATCTCCTCCATCTCGGCTACAGTTACACCAGCTGCATACAGTCCGCCTACCAGGGCTCCGGCACTACTCCCCACGATAAGGTCAATGGGAATGTTGTGCTCTTCAAACGCCTTAAAGACACCTATATGGGCCATGCCTTGAGCACCACCACCACTCAAAACCAGAGCTACTTTTTGCTGCCCCTGAGCAGCGTTCAGTAATACTGTCAAAGAAATGAAAAGTATTATCAGTCTGCATTTAAAGATTTGAAACATTCTAGTCCAACACTTTCTGGCGAATATTCGGCCCTAACCAGTGGTCGAGTTTGTTTTTTATAGAATTTGGATTATTTATTTTTTTCCGTACTGAATCGAATCCAAAAAGTGGCGTTGTTACAATTTTATTCAACAAAAAATAGGCCTTAAACTGATAGAAATTCTTTCTGAGAATCACATCCTTGGAATTACGGTTACTATATGGGAGCAGCAGAGATTTTAGTAACCCCACGCTTGATGATTTTATAAGATAGGCAAAATGACCTGAATTCATACCACCGCTTGCAGCCTTCCGGGGTGTACCGATAAACTCATTAACCGGAGAGCAGTCCAACTTATGCCAGCCGAGCCAGAGCATATCCCAATCACCTGGAACCCTGTCAATGGGCAGCGCTTCCAACCTTTTTTTAAAATCTTTTTTTAATATGGCATCATCCTCAAAAACAAGTCCCACATCACATTCAGGGTCGTTATAAATTTTCTCCCAGACATGAATATGACTAAGCAGGGTTCCTAAACTTCCTGCCATTCTCAACTCAAAATTATCGGCTAGATAACCACGGTTCTGTAGGTCCTTAATATCTACATCGAGTCCGTAAATGGCCGGGAACCACTCCACATCTATATTTGCACGCCGGGCATATTTATAAAAATTTTCGCTGCGTTTGTGGCTGCGTTCAAGGCTGATCAAATAGGCTTTATCAAAGTGCATAATGATTAGGACCTTAATCTCATGTCCAATCAACATCATTAAATTGTATCTGTTCCCGTATCATGGGATCAAACTTCGACACGGGAGGAGGAATAGCGATTTGATTATCGTCAACAGCTCTTATCGAGGGGATGGGCTGACGGAATTTTGGTATTGTGAACTTTAACGCTAAAGCGGTATCAACAGGACAGGCTTCAACACATTGCAGGCAGGTCTGGCAATCGATCTTGCGAACTTTTTTCAGCTGCGCCACCTTAATATTCATGGGGCAGGCTCTTGAACAGAGATTACAGTCAATACAACTGGCTTCATTTCTAGTTACGCTGGTAGGGCTTAGCCTCGAAAACACCCCCATAACAGCACCCACCGGGCAAGTATATTTGCACCAGGATCGCTCAACAAAAAGACCCAGGACGGACAGAGTCATTACCAAGTATAAAACAGAAACGATCCCCCCTTCATCACCATGTTTAATGCTGGCGATACCCAGGAATGCAGCTTGTAGAATCCATAACAGAAAAACATATCTGAGATATCTGGCGTAATGATCTATTTTTTCTAAAATGATCTTATTGCTTTTAATCCAGCGCTTATATTTTCTATTGATGGGTCTAATAACAGCCAAATGTCCAAAACTTTTGCCCATTTCTAGCAACAGGTCAAACACGGTTCCCAGTGGGCAGATCCAGCCACAAAAAACCGTTCTAAATAGTATGGTTAGAATAAGGGCAATCGATAAACCAGTCAGCATGTAATATTTGTTGGGCGTGATGGTAAAAAGGGCATAACAGGTTAGTAGCAAAAATAAGCCTTTACTAATTTTACGCCAGGTTTTGGTATTGAGTTTCACTTGATGTCTTCGCGGAATCCTGCTATGGACAGCAGAAATTCGTGGTTTTCGTCCAATTTGTCGTGAAAAATATCATGATCTACTCCGGCATCAATTCGGAAGCTTCCAGAAGGTCAAGCGTACATTCCCCTTATAGAAGAGTTCTTCCTGTAAAAACTCCCAGCCATTTTCAGATAATATGCGTCTCAGACCACCGCGTTTCATCCAAAGCTTGAAATTTTCATAATGTTCATCACTAGCCTGACGTTCAATCAGGTGTATGCCCCACTTTAAAAAACCAGAAACCAGGGTATGCACACCGGGATAATCAAAATCCACTACTGAAAAAACACCTGCTGGCTGCAAGACGCGTTTCACCTCCATTAGCTCACGATTAATGGTCTCCGTTGTTTTCTCATGGAGGGCAAATTGTGAAAGGATCAGGTCAAAGCTTTCATCGTCAAAGGGGATATCCGTGGCATCTGCTTGATGACATTTTCCGCTGGCCTGAAGTTCGGCCTGTGCCAACATGGTTTCAGAAAGATCTATACCCACTGCCTCCATGTTCTTGGGCAACATGGATATTTGTTTCCCCGTGCCACACCCCACATCAAGCAATCGTTGTGGTTGATTTAAAATAGCCCAGTCGACAAAAGCACTACGAATCCCATTTAAGAAAGGGTTAAGCAATCGATCATACAACTCGGAAGAGCGATCGTAATTGTCGTGGGGTGTGTCAGAATGAATCAATTTAGACTCAAATATGGCTATCATTCATAGTAATTAAGTCGTTTCCCATTCCTCGATGAGCCTCTTGGTACCAGGCAGTAAAAGGTAGATGAGCAAGCCGGTTCCAATAATGGGCGCAGGGAGAAACATGGAAAAACGCTGGACTTCGATAATATTTACGATTGCCAGTGGGTAGCCACCAATCATGGACATCATGGCAGCAAAGATCCCCAGAGGGATTGCCCAAGTTTTGCGTTTCAGAATGGCAATTGAAAAGACCAGCCAGGCGGTTGCACCAAACCATAAGACCATCTGAGCTTCCATATACATGGCCTTCCAGAAATCATTGTAGTCCGTGGTTTGATACTTGGAAATAGTTGCGACACCATCCACATAGGTCAGCACATAGGCCAAACCGGCAATAAACAATAGGCTGATTACTTTCTTGTCTACCTTTTTAATCAATAGAACAGCAAACCACAGAATGGTGGCTATATAAAATACAGGCAGAGTTGGAGCTGGTAAATCAATACTCTTGGCTGGGATAGAAGGGAAAAAGCCTCCTAACATTTGGAGCGAGGCAGCCAATGTAGCAACTATCCAGGCCCACTTTTCTTCTTTGAGATAGCCATAGAGGGCTGCACCCCAAATTCCGGCAGCAGAGATTCCAAGCCAGCCCAACATGGAGTAGGTGATGATCACTGCAATGGCCTCATCTGGTCTTCCCCCTGCATTTTTTCCATGGACCACCGTCATGTAGCTGTCAGATAGAAAGTAGAACAGCATTAATCCTACGAAGATACCTATTACAGAAATGGCAGCCCCTAAATATTTGTAGTTTTTCATTTTCCCCTCTCTTTCGTTTGAGTTAGAAGCTATACTTAAGCTTCAGATAAAGCATATCATTGTCGTCGTAGTAGCCGAAATACGCGAGATAGTCATTGTTGATTCCAGCCAGGAAGATATTGGCACCGGCCAGAATCTCGAATCCGTCTGCCAGATCATAATTGACGGAAGGTTGTATCAACGCATCTTCATTGCTAATGTCATAGTAGGAAAACAACTGCAGTGTTAGCAGGTCATTCATGAACATGCGATTGATCAGAAAGGTTGACATATTGCTCACTTCTTCCTGCACCAGTGCTTCGTCATAATCCAGAACATATTCCTGGATGAATTGGGTGCTTAACTTGGTGCTACCCAGGGAGAAGTCCAAACCCACCAGATAATGCAGATAGTCCTTCTCAGCTAAACCCGATGGCAGTGTCATGCTTGCAGGTCCAAGCTGGAAGTTCTCATTGGCCTGGAAATTTTTTCCAGAATAATATGCCAGCTCACTACGAACCACGTAGCCCCTGATATCTATACTTGTACTGCCCCCGACCAAAGCCAAACGGTTATGCTGCGGAGTAAGTGTCAACTTCGGTTGAGGAACCCCATTTGAATCTGGAGTCAAATCCACAGCTACATGCATACTGGGATCATCATCAAAGATATAGCCCCCCATGAGCTCATAATCGATAAATGAAGAAACACCGGAAAATTTGACAAATGCTTCACTGTTCTCCAGGGTGGCCGGGACTGCTTTTTGAGAATAGTCATAACTCAGCGTTGGAGTAACACCGGGGATGGGAGCTTCAAATTCAGGAGAGCGACCCCACAATGATGATTCTTCAGCTAGCTGAGTCGGTGTGAAGGCAGGCGCCCAAACCAATTCCAGCGTTGAGTTACCAATATAATAATCTGCCTTTAAGGCGGTGATTCCCATGCGGATTTCCTCAAAATCCCTAAGCAAGAACTCACTCAGATCTTTTGGAGAAATTATATCCGTGATAAAGACCCCATCTGCCTTGCCCCAGATGATTTGCTGTTTACCCAGGCGCAGATCCATATTGTCAAAGTAAATATCCAGATAGGCTTCACGTAGACCAATAATCAAATCTTCATTTGTATAATGATAGATGTAGGGATTGATCTTAAATGCTACATTTTCCCGGCTATCCTCAATCTTCAAATTGAAGGTGTTTTGCAGGATGGAAAACTCACTGGCATCATTGAGCAGGAGCCCTGTATAGCTCCGCACATACCCCGAAAACTGCAGCCCCTGAGCTGGAAGATTTACGGCCACCAGCACAAGCAGCAGCGATAGAATTCCCGTGCTTTTGTGATTTCGTGACATTTACAGACCTCGTTTCATCATGCGTTCACTGAAATTTGCTTCATCGATACCGGCATCTACTTTGACGCCTTCAAATTCCATGCGGGTCATGTGATCTTTCTGGGCATTCTTCATTTCAGTCCCGGTAATAATCCAGAAACCCTTGATCTGTTCAACTTTGAGGAGAGTAAGTGATTTTAAATAGTCTCCGTCTTCATCATAGAATTCCTTTTTTAAACCATACCATCTGTCTTTAACAACCCAGGTGATGGTCTTGGAATACATATAATCTTCATTTTTAGTGACACTCTGGACCACATAACATTCAAGTCCGTCCAATGTCTCTGTGCGCAGCAAGGTGTGGGTATCATCGGCAACTTTTCTGTCCCCAAGATCATCATAAGTAAAGTCTGAACCCATGAAGTAATCGCCACTACTGTCACTGGATATGCGTTTGACCTTTTTCAGCGCTGGCAGATAAATCCACTGATCATCATTTTTGGTTTCATCAGCATAGCTCCAGTTCATGAAGGAGGTGTTTTTTACATCGGCGGGCTTTAGAAAGAACATGATCTTCTTTTCAACAGTACCAAAATCCTTGATATACTGTTTGATTTCCCGGACCCTTTCGCCCCCTTTTGAGTTGAGGAGGGTCATGGTCAGTGTGCCTTCCATTTCATCCCCATCGGCACGATCTGACACTTTTTGCATGATCTCGGTTCCAGTCATCTTTGTCTGAGCCATCAGACCCAGGGAACCAAGCAGCAGGATTACGATCATTAGTCTTGTTTTCATTTTTCGTCTCCTTTTGTGATAAATATTTTTGAATAATACAGGGCAATTGCCATTACTGTGAGCGTACCTATGAAAGAGGTAAGCATATTGAGCGAGATCAGACCACCCAGAATACGGTTTGGTGGAAATACTGACGCTAACAGAACCATAAATCCAGCGATAACAACGATGGCATTAAATACGATGGCTAGACCTGAATGAAACATGGTTTGTCTGATTGCCAGTAAACGATCCTGGGTATCCACAGCATAGATCCGGTAGCGATCAATAAAATGAACGGCATAATCGATACCGATACCGATGGCGATACTTGAGATAAGCGCTGTTGTCGAACTTAGGGGAATATTTAATAAGCCCATGACGCCAAAACTGATAAAGGTTGTAACAACGATTGGTATAGCACCGATAAAGCCGAGTTTATAGTTTTTGAATATCAAACCCAGCAGAATGACCACAATAACCAGGGACATGAGCAAACTTGACACCTGTCCCTCCAGGATGAGATCGGTGAAGACCAGGGCTTTATATCCAGAGCCTGCGTAGTTAATCTCAATACCCTGGGCAGACAGTTCAACTCTATAGTTCTCAATAATATCAATGGCAGAGTTCAAGGCTTTCGAATTATCGCTCTTTAACTGAAAGGTGAGATTCACTTTCCGAAAATCATCTGTTACCACCTGCCATAGATTTTCAGGATCGCCCGACATCTCATACAGCAATAAATACTGGGCAATCAATTCCTGATTATCTGGAATGGTGTTAAAAGCCTCATTATCGGCATTCATAACTTTGTTCATGCGTTTTAAAAAATCGGCAATAGAGAATGAATCACCCACTATAGGTAGTGAGTTTTCCACATCATCCTGCATCTTTGCCAGGGCTTTCAAGGCTTTCGGTTCTTTAAATTTATCCGGTTTATCACCTTCCAGAATGACATTGAGTGTACTGGTTCCACCAAAATTCTCATTGATGAATTTGTCAGTTATAACAATATCACTATCTTTCTCAAATTTTTCAAGAAAGCTGGAATCAATCCATACTCTTGTGATGCCAACTATTGAAAGCAGGATGACCACAAGGGTGGCGATGTAGGTTTGCTTTTTATTCTTGATAAAAAAGTCGGCAGAACGATGGGCAAATACTTCAACTTTGGAAGCTTTAATTTCGCCACCAGATTTTTGCTTTACTTTTGGTAATCCAAAGAGCAGAATTCCAGCGGGAATAACCAAGATTGAAAGCGTAAAGGCTACCAAAACGCCAAAAGCAGAGAAGGCACCAAAGTACTTGATGGGATAAACCTGAGATGTAAGCAGCGAGATGAAGCCAACAGCAGTTGTGATGGCTGCCATGAGAACCGGATTCCACATCTCCTTGATCATATCTTCAAATGCAGTCCTTCGATCCGCTTCAGGGTTCTCTAACTGGAACATATGTAGGTGGCTATACAGGTGAATGCCATACGCCACCCCGATAGCAATGAGCATAACCGGAATCATGGTTGATACAGCATAGATGGGAATATTCATGGCTGCCATAAGACCAAAAGCCCATATGGAAGAAAAGGAAACCACGGAGAGAATTAAAAAGGTGCTTTTGAGGTTTCTCAGCAAAGCATATAACACGACAATGATGACCAGGAACACGATAGGAACCATGCGCTTCATATCAGCAGGACCCAGAACGGCCATGGTGCCCTCTACAATGGGGCGTCCGGCTATATACACATTCTCATCACCTGACTGTCCGAACTCGTCTGCGAGATCAAGCAATTCCTGATAGAATTCCTGTGAAAATACACCATCTCCAATGCGGGCAACGATAACGCTAACCGTCTCGTTCCGAGAAACAAGCTTACCGTAGACCATGTCATTGGCTTTGACTTTTTCGCGTAAGTCCTGCAGTTGTTCAGCGCTATTGGGGACCCGCGTAAAAAAGGCTTTGACATCCATACCGTCATCAGTTCCAACAATATTATCTGCGGTATAGATTGAGGTCACATCCACTTTTTCAATCTCTTCGAATTGCTGAAGTCGTTTGGTGAGATCCTTTATTTTCTGAAGGGTCGCCGTGGTATAAATGCCGTTTGGATTTTCAATGGCGATGATGATACCATCTTTAATATTGAACCAGCCCTCGGCCTCATCGCTGTAAACAAATGCAGGATGCTCTTCTGGCATATACTCATCCAGATTGGTTTCCATCCGGGCGTTTGATTTCATGGCCTGGAAAAAAGCCCCGGTAATCAGGACGGTAACAAGCAGTATCAATTTGGGATACCGGGTTAACTTTTGAATGATTCGTTCCATAATATTTCTCCGTTAGTTAATATTAACTCACTTTTTAAGCAAAAAAAATCCTACTTCAAAATCATTTTCTTGATAGCCTTAATTAATCGATCAACTTCTGCTTCAAGATCAACGCCACAATCAAAGAGGTGGCACTTGGTGACCGTAAAGCGGAAAGCCCCAATGATCATTGTCGCCAGTACCTCAACCTCAAGATCATCACGCACTTCACCGACGGCCTGGCCCCTTGTCAGGAGCTCAATAAACAGAGCTTCTCTTTCATTCATAATGGTACGAATTTCCTGAGAAAGTTGGTTATCGCTGATGAAAATCTTTTCAGAAAAAATGATGGCTGCCAGTGCAGGGTTGCCAACAAAGGCTTCCGTGCGGTTTCTGAGTGCAAGCTCGAGACGTTGCATGGGAGACAACTCGATTTTATTGACCTGCATATTTTCATATGTATTCATTTTCATCAATTTGATAATTCCGGACAGGATTTCACTCTTGCCAGTAAAATGCCTATAAATGGCAGGTTCAGAGATACCGATAGCAGCAGCAATATTTTTCATGGTTAAACCCTGAATTCCCTTTTCAGCAATAATTGCAACTGATGCTTGAATGATCTGGGTTTGCCTTTTTGTAAAACTTTTGGTCATTTAATCCCTAACGTTAGTTATTGGTCACTAACTTAATAGTGTATTCGCAGATTACAACAATTATGTTATCGTTTGTCTGCTGGCATATAAAACCACCGTAAATTGCCTCCTTCCAGATTATCTAACCAGCAACTATCCATCATTTGAAGCGTGTTGGGCACATTTGATATTGACAACTGATGTACGCCAAGTATGTTAATACAGCTACATACTGTGAAAAGTCTCTGCATAATACTGTCCCTCTACATATTCACTCTCTCAGTTGACCTCTGTTGCCAGGATGACGCTTGCACTGAGGGCTCTGAAATGAAGGTCGAGGATCAACAAACAGACACTCATGCAGACGACTCCAGTTATGATTGTTCACCTTTCTTATCTTGCGGAAGCTCTTCAGGGTTTGTTGCTGAAGACATCAACACCCACGTTACCCATTGGGCCATTGCACCTGCTACTGCTCCGTCCAATGTCCTTAAAACCAGAGACTATTTTCCAAAGATCTGGCAGCCTCCCAAATTGAGTTAGCGATACTTAAAATTGAGAGCTGGTCACGATGATACACATCGTTGAATTCTCAAAAATCTAAGCTTTACATCGTTAACTATTTAAAAAGGACAAATCACATGATTAAGCCCATTTTAGCACTTCTGGTGCTGATTTGTTACAGCTCAGTTGTAGGTCAGTCTATGTTTACTGCAACAATCCATGATGATGAACACAAGGAAGCCCTGGTTGGAGCCAATGCCATCGTGCAAGGAACTCAGCTTGGTGCCAGTTCTGATCAAGACGGATTTGTAGAAATACACAATATTCCCCCTGGTCGTCACGTCATCGTTTTTAGCTATATAGGGTATGAAGAAAGTTCCTCGATCTTCTCCTTTCCCCACACACAAAATGGACCGTTTGAGGTATTCTTGCAACACGATGATGAACATACAGAAGAAATCTTTATTTCCGCAACACGCTCCAGTCGAACCATCGCTGATATCCCCACGCGGATAGAGGCAATTTCCGGTGAAGAGCTAAATGAGAAAGGTAATATGAAACCAGGTGACATCCGGATGCTGCTCAACGAAAGCACTGGAATTCAAACCCAACAGACATCGGCAACTTCCTATAACTCAAGCATTCGTATTCAGGGTCTGGATGGTAAATATACGCAGATATTAAAAGACGGCTTTCCGCTCTATTCAGGATTTTCAGGGGGGTTGAGCCTGCTACAAATCGTTCCCCTTGATCTTTCCCAGGTTGAAGTGATCAAAGGCGCTTCATCAACACTTCATGGTGGTGGTGCCATAGCAGGTTTGGTTAACCTGGTTTCTAACACACCCACAGAGGATAGAGAACTCCGCTTGCTCCTTAATGCCACTTCTGCTCTTGGTCTGGATGCAAGCGCATTTTTTGCCCAAAAGGCTGGACATTTTGGAACAACCATATTTGTCTCCTATAACCTGGGTACAGCATACGATCCCGCAGACATTGGCTTAACAGCAATTCCAGAATTCAAGCGCTATACCCTCAATCCGAAGTTGTTTGTCTATTTCTCAGACAAAACAATTCTTGATGTTGGAGTAAATACTACTCTGGAGAATCGTATTGGTGGAGATATGAATTTCATCGAGGGAAATCAGGATAGCATCCATTCTTACTTTGAGAAAAATGAAACGACTCGTTTCAGCACCCAGATCGGGTTGGTGCATCATCAATCCGAAGCAGCCACCTTCTCACTGAAAACCAGTTTTAGTTATTACGATCGAACAGTTGCTGCTCCAGGGCACATTTTTTCAGGTATCCAGAATTCCTCCTTTAGCGAAGCAAATTACAGCCATCAGGGTGAAAGCTTTGAATGGGTGGCTGGCATGAACCTCTGGACAGAAAAATTTTCACAAGATCAACCTGATACGTCAACAGTATTGGATTATGAGCATATCACTTTGGGCGCATTTATCCAAAGTACCTGGAACGCTTCCGAAGCGCTAAATATGGAAACTGGTCTACGCTTTGATCGCCAGAATGATTACGGTAACTTTATATTGCCCCGTGTTGCACTCCTCTGGAAAATGAATCAAAAATTGGCACTGCGATTGGGTAGTGGCTTAGGATACAAGACGCCCAATGTATTTACCGAGGATGCAGAACGGTTACAGTTCAGAAATGTATTGCCCATTGATGTTGCCAACACAAAAGCTGAGAAATCTTTGGGAACAAACTTCGACATTAATTATCGCACACCACTCTCAGATCAGATTTCCTTGAGTGTCAATACATTGCTGTTTTACACTCGCATAGATAATCCGATTATCCTCGTCTCAAACAGTTCGGGTCAGTTTGAATTTCGACAAGCCAGTGGATTAATCGATACCAAAGGGATTGAGACAAACATAAAACTCTCTTATGATCACATCAAACTCTTTATTGGATATACCCTGGCAGATGTTCAACAACACAACAACCAGGCCACCACCGATTTTCCTCTCGTATCCAGGCATCGGCTAAACAATGTTTTGATGTATGAAAAACATGATGATATAAGAGTGGGACTAGAAGCTTACTACTTCAGCCCCCAAAATTTAAGTGATGGTAGTACCAGTCAGGAATATTGGATATTCGGTCTCATGACAGAGAAAATGTGGGAAGATTTCTCGCTATTTTTAAACTTTGAAAACTTCCTGGATACTCGACAAACTAGATTTGAAGCCATTTATACAGGGTCACTAACTAATCCACAATTTAAGGATATTTATGCCCCAGTAGATGGGTTTGTGATCAATGGTGGTTTGAAGATAAAGTTTTAAGAATAACCTCAACCAGTCCTTGGGGGGGTTGAGATTCAACTCGATCCCCCTACTACTCCAAAAACAGTTCTGCCAGCAATCAATTTCCCAAACCCGTTCCAAGCTTCAACCAGGATTTAATTTCGACAACCAGAGCAGTCCCACGTTAACCTGATGGTGTATGATTTTTCAGGGAGAGTAGTCAGCGTTAAGCGTACCCCATAATTTCCCCTTATTCGTCATCAACCACTTTCCATTTGCCCAAGGAATGATTCCCCTCAAGCGCTTTCCACGCCATCTGGATGCACTCGACCGGGCATGGCGCGATACAGATCTCCTCGCTTAGGCAGTGATAAGGTCGGGAGAGCACCGCCACACCATCCAGAATGTCCAGACACTTTGGTCCGCAGGCTTCAACGCATCCGCCGCAACCTGTGCAAATGTCTTCATCGATAATAGGAGCCCACTTGAAACTTTTACTCAATGGGTTTTATCTCTCTCGTTGCTAGCTCTGGCGGAAGCAAAATGGTGCTTCCCTTGTGGCTAGGCTGGAGCAGGTCGCATTCGAATTGGGCTAAATTATCCATCAAGATGCGGCAGGGGTTGCAGGTGCAGGCCGGCGGAGTATAGGCGTCTGTAAGTTCCTGGAGTCTTTCAAGCGCTGATCCTGCTTCATCATGCTCAATTTCCATCTGTCGAATAGGATTAGCGAGCTTTATCTGCCCTTGATTTTAAGATTAAACTGTCAGGGCCGACAAAACTTATCCGATAACTATGGATTCTTAAACTCCGCCCGCGGACCAAGGTAAAACCACCAATTCAGAACCGCACAGATCGCGTAAAAAGCCGCAAAACCATACATGGCAATTTCTGGGGTGGTGGCCCTCATCTGTTCGCCAATTAACATGGGGATCAAAAATGCGCCATAGGCAGCTACAGCTGATGTCCAGCCAAGCGCAGGTCCGGCTTGTTCAACATTAAATATCATTGAGATAGTTCTGAAAGTTGAACCATTACCAATTCCTGTGGCTGTAAACAGGATAACGATTAAAATAAAGAAGGGCAGGAAAAAATCTTGAGGTGTGGAGGATTGGTAAGCCAACTTCGAATAATAACCAACACCAACAGAAGCGAAGACCATGACAATAGCTACAAACTGAGTTACAATGGCTCCTCCGACCTTATCTGCAATTTTTCCACCTACAGGTCGAATTAGTGCACCGATAAATGCACCAACCCAAACGTACATAAAAGTAGCTGGCCCCTCTGGATTAGCTAAATTATGGGTCATCACACCATCAACCATGACATGTTTAACTCCAAAAATGAATTTGATAGCCAGACCAACTGCTGCGGCAAAACCAATAAAAGAACCAAAGGTCATTGTATAAATAATAGTCATCACCCAGGTGTGCTTATTGTTAAAAATCTTGTACTGCCGATCCAAGTTTGCCTTAATGGCTGCAGGAGATAACTTTTTCATCAAAATCACTGTTAATGCTATAACTACTGGTAAGGCAATCCACTTCACCCAGGTGATTGCATCGAAAGTTAGAATAAAGTAGAGTCCTAAAGCTGCCGTGACGAACCCGATGACAAGCAACCAGGCTATTCTTCCAAAGGACTCCAGGGGACTCTTCAAGTCTGGAGTAACATCCTCTGTTTTTATATTGTTCATTTTGAACCAACCCAGGAAAGCCAGGGGTATGAGCCAAAGCATCCAAATCCAACCCGCATTGGCCAACCAGGTTTCTGAACCAGCTGCGATCCGCTTAAAGACAGTACCACTTGAACTTGATAAAATCATGGGATCACCGCTTAAGGCTCCCAGCATGGGAAATGTCATGACCAGGGGAATAAGGATTTGCATAGTGGTCACACCAAAGTTTCCCAAGCCGGCATTCATCCCAAGGGCATAACCCTGTGTCTTTTTGGGATAGAAAAAGCTAATATTGCTCATGGATGAGGCGAAATTACCACCACCAAATCCAGAGAAAAAAGCCATGACCATAAAGAAGCTAAATGATGTATTGGGATTCTGTAAACCTATTGCCGTGCCAAAGGCAGGAATCATAAGCAAAGCCGTGGTAAAAAAGATTGTGTTGCGACCACCAGCCAGACGGATGAAGAAGGTACTCGGTATTCTCAACGTGGCTCCAGTTAGACCGGCAATTGCCGGCAGCATAAATAGCAGCCCCATGGCTTCATCTGGGGATCTGCCAAATGTGAAACCCAGATTTTTCATCTGAACGGTTATAATTCCCCACATCAACCATACAGCGAAACCACACAACAGACTGGGTATGGATATCCATAGGTTTCGGGTTGCTATTTTCTTACCGGTTGATTCCCAAAATTCAGGATTCTCAACATCCCATTCTTTAATATTCTTCATGATTATCCTTGTTTGTAATCGGGTTCGAAAGCTCCACCGCCAACTTTTTCCTCAAGATCTTTTAACAGATCGGGCGCACGGACTTTCATCATTCGCCGAGCCATGAGATGCAGCCAAAACAGACTTATCACAGCGATGATAAAGAAGAACATCCAGGTCGTATTCCATAATCCCGTTGTTTTTAATAGGTAGCCGAAAATAACGGGACACACAAAACCGCCCAGGCCACCGACGACACCGACTATCCCGCCTACTACACCCACATCTTCCGGAAAATAATCCGGAATGAACTTATAGACCGCCGCTTTACCGATGCCCATCATAATCCCGACGATAAATACCAGGAACGTGAAAATCCAGATATTAGCCTGAAAAAAGATGTGGGTAATCCCCCGAGCCAATAATTGTTTTTTACTCACCACGTCCCCTACTTCAACAACGGGTTCCTGCCAAAAACTCGATTTGGGTAATACCAGGATATTCGGCTCAACTTCAATCAATCCAGATTCTGATTTATTACGATAAGCATAGACTTTTTCGTCTACCACAATTTGGGAGTCAGTTACATTGGTAACAATACCTGCTTTTCCTGCCATTATCCCCTCACCTGGCGATCGAATCTCCATACGGGGAACAATTAACAGAGCACAGGCGAGTATCATACTTCCCAACACGATGTACATGACCAGTTGAGCTCCATATTTATCGGACATCCAGCCACCCAGAGCTCTAATCACACCTGAGGGCAAGCTAAAAATTGCTGCCATTAGACCTGCTGTAGCAACCGAGAGTGAGTAAACATTTACATAGTACGGGATCAGCCATTGTGCCAGGGATACAAACCCTCCGAAAACGAGGAAGTAATACAGGCCAAATCTCCAGACACGTGCTTCCTTCAGCGGTGCCAGTCTCTGGCTGAGGGATTTCTCGGTTTGTCCATCTACCTTTTTTGTGAAGGTTAATAAATAAAAAAGAATGGCCATCACCAGAAGTATGGCTGCATAAATTTTTGGCATCATTCTCCAGGCATCAATCTGGTTTCCCCCGTCTGTCAAATTCCGCAGTAAAATAGGCGCTCCCATGCTGGTCAGCGCCGCACCGGCATTTCCAGCCCCAAAGATTCCCAGAGCAGTTCCCTGTTTTTCCTTTGGGTACCAAACTGAGGTATAGGCAATCCCAACTGCAAATGAGGCGCCACTGATACCAAAACCCAGACTCCCAAGTATGAATTGGTTAAAGGAATTTGCATAGCTTAAGAAATAGGTGGCGATAGCAGCGGTTACCATCAACAAGGTATAGATAATTCGGCCACCATACTTATCTGTTAGAATACCAACCGGAAGTCTAAATATGGATCCAGTTAGGACGGGAATACCGATCAGCCAGCCAATTTGAGCTTTGTCCCATTGAAACACATTGTTGTCCACCAAAAAGGTAACCAGCACGCCATTCATCATCCAGACTGCAAAACAGACTGTAAATGCCAGTGTGTTCATTATCAGGACAGTATGACGTCTATTATCTTTGTTCATGATTAGTCCTAATCTTCAGAATAGAAGACGGTCAGGCAATAAAGCGTTTTTTTCTATCCCAATACCAGCGAACCATTTGAGGTCTGCGCCATAAATATGGATTAGGAGTTACCAGCACATGGACCAGGCGGGAAAATGGAAAAAGCAAGACAATCGTCCAAGCTCCGACTATATGCAATCTTGCGATTAAGGGCAAGGGCGTGACAAATCCAATTTCCGGATTAAACATGAAAATAGACCAGAGATAAGGCGCGGCGGAGCTGGCATACCACGAACTACCCCAGTTATAGAATACGGCTGTCCATAACCCGCCAAGAATCTGGAGGAAAAGCAAAATCAGAATAATCCAGTCCATACTGTTGGTAACCATTTTAACTTTGGGCACTACCAAACGTCGATAAATTATGGCTACCAATCCAACCAGAGTTAATATTCCACCCATAAACCCCGATAATTCTAGTAGGTACAAGCGGATTAGATTGCTATTCCAGGCTAAAATTTGGGCGGGTAATAAAAAGGCAATAAAATGACCAAGCAGCACAAATATCAGCCCATAATGAAAGGGTACCAACCCCCAGAAATGGATTTTATTTTCCAGAAATTGAGAGGATAAACTGGAATAGCTGAATTTGCGATTGGTAAACCGGTCAATTGTAAAAATCAGGAACACAATCATGGCTACATAGGGAAAGATTCCATATAATATCAATTCAAAATACTTCATTGTACTTCCTCAATTATTGCATATCTCACGTTTAAAAATTCAGCCAGAGCCATGACGGCGCCACCAAAAAGATTTTCATCTGAGAGACTGGTCTGCACCTTTTTAAAAGCTGGTAGCATGATATTGCCTGCCAACTCCATTGCTTCACTATCAGGCAGTTTTCCTAAAAGGAGTAAACAGTGACGCAAATGATCAGGCAATTCAATCTCTTCAGCTACTCCGGCAGCGTCCAGGGCTTGCCTCATTTTGACCAGAAATTCACCCCGTTGATAACTTTCACCATATAAATGCCAGCCCAGTTCCAGACACGTATCTGGATTCATGTCAAAGGTTATGGTAAATAGTTCTTCAAGACGCGCCAGAGCCGTGTTTTGCACTAATTGATTAAATGCTTCAAGCCCGGGCAGGTGAATATCTTGCTTTTCGCTTAATTCAGATAGTTGCTCTACAGATTGCTTGTAGGTCTCCACGGGATATGAAAACACGACTGCAAACAATTCACAAAAAATCTTATCTGAATTTTCGGCTCTGGTGCTATTCATTTAATTTCCACGAGCAGGCTTCTCTTTAAAGCCAAAGCCGACTGCCTGTTTATATTCCAGTGGATCCTCCATCATCTCAATGGCTTCTTCACGATGAGCAGGCGGGATGACGAATCTATCTTCCAGTGTAGCGATAGAGGTCAAATTGTAGATTGCATTGGCCTCTTCCAATGAACAATCCGCCTCTTTTAGCATGTTTTCAGCCTTCTCCATACTTATATCTCCCACTGTTTCTGCACGGCGATAGGTTCTAACAGCCATCTGTTTTCTTAATACATACTTCATCGTGTCTAGATTTCCTGCCGTAAACAAACTGCTCAGGAATTCAATGGGTGCTCTGGCCTGATCAAAATCCGGGAATATGCCTTCGGCCATATGTTTGCGGGTTTCGCCATCCATTGATGAGATAACCGGTAACATGGGTGGCACATAAAACAACATGGGCAGAGTCCGGAATTCGATATGCGGGGGTAAGGCCATTTTCCACACTTTTACAAACTTATATACGGGGGATTCCTGAGCTGCTTGAATGGTGTGCTCATGAATTCCATTGGCTTTGGCGGCTTTGATGACCTCAGGATCGAAAGGATCCAGGATCAATTCGCGTTGTGCTTCCAGCAGTTCCGATTCAGGCAAACTTGCCATTGCTTCAATCTTATCAGCATCATACAGTAAAACACCCAGATATCTGATTCTTCCTACACAGGAATGGAAACAGGCTGGTGCTTGTCCAGATTCAATCCTGGGAAAGCACAGAATACATTTTTCAGATTTACCTGTACTCCAATTATAATAGGTTTTTTTATAGGGACAGGCGGCAACACATGAGCGCCATCCTCTGCAGCGTTTTTGATCCAAAAGGACGATGCCGTCTTCTCCACGTTTGTACAAAGCCCCAGATGGACAGGAAGCCACGCAGGCCGGGTTCAAACAATGATTACAAATTCTGGGGAAATAGAATAATACCAGTCTTTCAATGGCAAATAGTTGCTCCCTCTGCTCCGCAGAAAGTGCTTCCAGGTTGGGATCATTTTCTGCATATAGCGGGGAGCCACCTAAATCATCATCCCAGTTCGGACCGGCTTCGATATCAATATATTCACCCGTAACCATTGATTTCGGTTTTGCAGTTGGCTGATCATCTCCAGCTGGCGCATTGAATAAATTCTGGTAATCATAGGTCCAGGGTTCGTAATAATCGTCCATGGTGGGCATATTGGGATTATGAAAAATGTTGGGTACGATCTTCGCCTTACTTGTTGAATTTAAGGACAATTTTCCACCTTTGACTTGCCAGCCACCCTTATATTTATCCTGATCCTCCCATTTGGTCGGAAATCCTGTGCCAGGCTTGGTTTCTACATTATTCCACCACATATATTCCGTACCTTTACGGTCGGTCCAGATATTCTTGCAGGCAATACTGCAAGTATGACAACCGATACACTTATCAAGATGGAAAACCATTGAGATTTGACTGCGAATATTCATTTATTGATTCCTTAATTCCTGATTACCATTTGAGTTCAGGTAATTTTCTTACCAGAATATGAGTGTCACGATTATTGCCAACGGGTCCCCAATAGTTAAAGTGAAAGGTAAACTGGCCATAGCCCCCGACCATCAGGTTCGGTTTCAGGCGAGTTCTGGTGAGACTGTTATGTCCACCGCCGCGACGATTCCCACGCATGGGAGATTTAGGGACTGAATAGGTCCGCTCAGGTGAATGGTATTGAATGCAAATTCCAGTGGGAATTCGAGCACTTACACAGGCCCGGGTTACCACCACACCATTATCATTATAGATTTCAACCCAATCATTGTCCTTCAGTCCTATTGCCAGAGCATCCTTGTCATTCATCCACAAAGGTTCCACACCGCGAGATAATGTTGACATACGCTGATTATCGCCATAGGTGGAATGAATATGCCACTTGCCGTGTGGGGTTAAATAATTCAACATCAGTGTGGCCTCGGCCTGCTTGCTGAAATGAATGTCGGAGAATTGCTGAACGGTGGGTTTTGGTTTGTAGGTGGGTAAATGTTCTCCAAATTCAATGTAACCGGGATGATCCAGATAAAAGTGCTGACGGCCAGTCAAGGTTCGCCAGGGCACTAATTTTTCCTTGTTATAGGTAAAGGGTGAATACGCGCGTCCATCGGTGAGCAACCCGGACCACATTGGACTATTTACAAAACGTTTGGGTTGGGTCTGCAAGTCATCGAACGACACCCTTACATTGCGATCCTTCTCTACCAGGTCAGCCAGCGGTAGGCCAACTTTTTTCTCCATGTTCTGATAGGAGCGATAGGCTAATTCTCCGTTTGTCACGGTAGCGAGATGAAGTATGGTATTACAAACATACTTATCCTTCTCCAGGGAAGGATATTTTTGATTGTTCCAGTTAGTCGTGGGATGAGTTTTCAGCATGCCATCATAGAAATCCGTAATACTGTAGCTGGTGCCGTGGGCTCCTATTCCCTTATCCCGAGCATCTCGACCCAATGAAATATATTGATTATATAAGTTTTTATAATCGCGGGTGACAATTTTCAAACCGGGCATGGTTTTCCCTGGAATGGCTTCGATTTCACCGTTGATCCAGTCTTTCATCGCCGGTTGTGAAATTTCCGCAGGGGTATCATGCAGGAGTGCTCCAGTAACCACATCTCTGATGGGATCCGGGAAGTGTTTCTCTGAAAGCTCAGAAAATTTCCTGGCAATCTCCTTAAAGATATCCCAATCACTTTTTGATTCCCAGGCAGGTGGAACGGCTTCAGACAATGGGTGGATGAAGCTGTGCATATCCGTCGAATTCAAGTCATTCTTTTCATACCAGGTTGCCGCTGGTAGGATGATGTCTGAATAAAGTGCGGAGGTGTCCATTCTGAAATTAAGATCCACGACCAGATCCATTTTACCCTGGGGCACCTTATCATGCCAGACAACTTCTTTCACTGAATCCTTGGCAAAGCTGGCATCCCCAATATGATTTTTATGGGTCCCTAAATAATGATCCAGAAAATATTCGTGACCCTTGGAGCTGGACATGAGGGCATTGCCGCGCCAGATATACCAAATGCGGGGCCAGTTTTCTTCCGCATCTGGATCTTCCACTGAAAATTTTAACTTTTTGCTCTTCAGCTGATCAACAATATAGGCTTTTATATCCTCCTCCGCTTTTGATCCAGTAGCCGCTTCGGCCTCCTTGATAAGATCGATAGGGTTCTGCTTAAATTGCGGGTAGAAGGGCAACCATCCATTTCTAACGGCTTTCACCTGAGTATCCATGGCATGCCCTTGAGCCAGGCTACCCTTGACATTGGTTTTTGGTACGGCATGGTAGTCGGTAAAATCTTTTTCGTAACGCCACTGATCGGTATGCACATAGTGCCAACTCGGGGCATTTTGCAGGCGTTGACCATCAACCCAATCTTTCCCCATGGCAATGGAACCCCATGATTCTCCTGGCGCTAATTTTTCCTGACCGACATAGTGGGCCAAACCACCGCCATTCACACCCACACAGCCACAATTCATCAAGGCATGAATTCCGGCACGATACATGAGATTTCCATGATACCAGTGATTGATTCCAGCTCCAATAATAATGGTACATTTTCCATTGGTATGCTCTGCCGTACTCCCCCACTCCCGGGCAAATTTGATCAAGTTGTCTCGGGACAAGCCTGTATATATCTCAGACCAGGCGGGTGTATAAGGCATGTTTTCATCATTATAGTCCTGGGGATAATCACCAGGCAATCCACGACCCACACCATATTGGGCCATCATCAAATCATAGACTGTGGCTACAAGAACCTTGGTGCCGTCGCTGGTCTCGATTTGTTTAGCTGGGACACCACGGAACTGGTTTTTATCATTGCTAAAATCATCAAAGCGAACCTGGACGACTTCACCATCATCCAGGAAGGTTAAGGCTGGATTAATTGCACTATTGTCAAGGCCATCTTTTAATTCCAGATTCCAATTCCCCTGCTTTTTATCCCAACGATGACCGGCTGATCCCTTGGGCATTTTAGGCCCAGAGGAGTCAGTATCCCACATGAGGAATTTCCACTCACCATTGCTCTCGTCTTTATATTTGGTAATCCTGCCAGCACGTAGCAACTGTTTGGATTCATAAAAACCATCACCTTCAACCAACTCAACCAGTAGAGGTGAATCAGTGAATTGCTTCACGTACTCAATAAAATAAGGCGTTTGTTTTTCATAATGGAATTCGTTCAAAAGTACATGGTTAACGGCCATCCACCAGGCGCCATCCTGGCCGGCATTTACTGACATCCACTCATCAGCGTATTTTGCCACCTGGTTAAAATCTGGTGAGAAAACCACCATTTTGGTTCCATTATGACGCGCTTCGGCGGCAAAGTGACAATCGGGAGTCCGGGTCATATTCAAGTTTGAGCCCATAACGGCCAGCATTTTGGCATTGTACCAATCTGCTGATTCATTTACATCGGTTTGCTCGCCCCAGGTCTCTGGTGAAGCGTTGGGCAAATCGCAGTACCAATCATAAAATGACAGGGAAACGCCACCCATGAGCTGAAGCATGCGTGACCCGGCTGCATAGCTGACCATGGACATGGCCGGAATGGGTGAAAACCCGGTTATTCTATCTGGTCCATGCTTTTTGATGGTATAAACATTGGCGGCGGCCATGATTTCAAGCACTGTATCCCAACTGGCCCGTCTCAATCCGCCTTTACCCCGGGCGGTTTGCCAGGATTTCCGCGAATCTTTGTTCTCCACCATGGATGCCCAGGCATCCACAGGATCATCAAATTTTGTTCTGGCTGTTTTCCAGAGATCCAGGAGTATTCCTCTGATATAAGGATATTTAACCCGGAGCGGACTATATAGATACCAGGAGTAGGATATGCCCCGCTGACATCCGCGAGGTTCGTAAGCCGGCAGACCATGGGCTAATTTTGGATAATCAAGTCCCTGCATTTCCCAGGTAACAATACCGTCTTTGACATGGATATTCCAGGTACAACTGCCCGTACAATTTACACCATGGGTACTGCGGACTATTTTATCATATTGCCATCTATTCCGGTAAAATTCTTCCCAACTTCTGTCTTCAGGCGCAACATCATCTCGAATCCAGGTGTTCTTGGTATCACTCATCATTAATTCCTTTTATCCACTCTATTTATAATCATCATTGTTGGTTGATCATTGATCTTCGGACACCCCTGAAACGGTTCTCCCAGAGGATTCCCATGATGATCAGTAGGACCAGTGCGCCAAAGGTTCCATAAAAGATGAAGCTGCCAATGGCTGCGAATATTGGTGTGTTTTGTGCAGAAGCCTCTGATTTCAGAAAGGCGATCAAGGCAATATTTTCTTGATCCGTGAGCGGTTTTTTAGAAAATATAGGAAGCATGGTTGCAGCAGGTGGAGATTTCAACCAGGCATTTAATCCTCGTGAGCCGCCCAGACGATTATAAACATCGGTCAAGTCAACTCCCAGTCGTCCACCTCCTAAGCCGGTCAGGCTATTGACAGTATGACAGGATAGACAAGCCGGTCCGCCATTTTCGAGACGCATCTGGCCGGTAAAATACATTTTCCCGGCCTTCAAATCAGCTTCTGTGAGTACGAGTTCCTCCACAGAATTCTGTGATTCGCCATTGGTTTCAGCTTGAATCTTGATATAATCTAAAATTCCATTGGCCAGTTCTTCGTTAATCCCAGCCGATTTAATCATGGGTATATTGTTGGACTCGCTGAGAATTTTTAGGGCATACTTATCGCCGGAGTCAAGGATGGCCTGTGGATCTAAAATCCAATTGACCAACCAGCTTCGATCAGCTCTCTCGTGAACGTTTTTTAAATCCGGACCAACCAGTCTACCACCACCGATGGTATGACAGGCCTGACAATAGGTTTTAAAAAATGATTCTGCTGGAGATTGCCCATGGATATAGACTGGCAGGAGTGAAATGCATGATAATGATAGGATCCGAATAAAAAGCTTCATTTGATTAACCTTATTATATTTTTTTACCTTTTAATAATCAGTTCTGGCATATCAAATCAACAATCTTTAACAATTTTTTATACAAGCACTCCAAACCAATAGCTGGCAAACCTCTTTTATCCCCCTGGTTTGGTAACAAGAACGACTACCGAATAGAAATCGGTAGGACACGACTCATACAACATTCTATTTCAGTCGACTTTATTGGCCAGAGTTACTGGTCCATTAAGGGACTGCTAATTACGTTTAACCAACGCGTTTCAAGAAGACAAACCAAAACTCAGATGGAGACTAATCGTAATTCTTATAATCGTTAAGAATCGAAACGGGTCTAATATATATGATTCATTTCACAATGCAATTTCATGACATTAATTATCACAATATGCAATTTGGGACCCTCAAAAGGACGCTGACTTTAGATCCATTAGAGCGCAATCGTCCCCTGCTAATCACCCTTAAATATTGGATTGGTACCGGACCAAAATCATTTTATCTTAGCAATATCGCTCATGCACTAAGTTGGAAGCAGGAAGCGAATAAAACCCCATTGATGGTAGGGAGTCTCAGGTCGGAATTCTTATTCCAGGAATTGCTCGCTCTGTCCGCACAAGACATAAAGCGAGAAGCGATAGACACCCAGACTGGCAACCTAATAATCAACTCAGGAGATGACCATGGTACAATTGAATCGAACGACACGCGACGCACTGGTTATCGGCATCATTGGTTTCTGTTCTGTGGCGGTATTCTATGCGATCTTCGATCTGCTGGCAGCGCGCGGAGCGCTATATACGGTTGATCTACTGGGCAAGGCTTTGTTTAGAGGTTTGCGTGACCCTGCTGTATTGGCCTTACCCATGGATCTTGATCTTCGTGTGATTTTTTGGTATAGTGCAGTTCATCTATTTGTTTCGATCCTTGTCGGGTTTGTGGTTGCCAGCCTCCTGGAGCATTCGGAGCGAAAACCTTCCCAGGCTCGTTTTATCTTTGGCATTATTGTGTCAGGCTTTGTGGTCACAATCGTGGCTGTGAGTATGCTGACAACTTCGATTCGCCTCCTGCTGCCCTGGTGGTCAATTGTAGCGGCCAATGCATTTGCGGTGCTAATGGCGGGATCCTATCTACTCCGCAGACGCCCAGATATCCAGAGAATGCTAAGTGCTTTAAAAGGTTAATAATGCAGTTCGCCTTAGGTATACGTGGGGTGTTCGTTCATGAGGGGAACGATAAGCCGTGAAGTGGCTTTATTGAGTTTCCTGTTCTAAGTGGCTAGCATTCACAATCCTGATACCGTCTAACCAAGAAGTGCCAATATTCCATAAATTCAAATAGAAACCCCGACGCTTATATACCCTGGGTACGCTATTATTATACTCACAGAACTTCCATTCCTCCATGGAATCATTTGATTTAATTTTGGTTTCTGCATATTCCAGCGGATGCGCTTCACTGCTTGCTCTAACTCTAAAGGTGCAGTTATTATTTTTTATCCAGATGCTAATATGATAGCTGGCCCCAGGGATTTCATCAAAAGCGTTAAACTTTCCAGGGTTTTTCCACTCATTAAGACTTTTATCAAATTCATGGACAATAAATTGTGAGGATTGTATTTCCGCTTAAAAATTAGCTGAATCAATTATTAAACAGTAAAAGACCTGCTTGTCTTTTACTAATGTCACTTGTATATTTATTGAATGATACAAACCATCAAACTTTAAGGGATAATAAAATGGAATTTCATAAATATCAAGTGGGTGAACTCGTAAGCGAAGATTACCGCAGGGCTGAAATCTTTAAATCTTATAACATAGATTTTTGCTGCGGCGGCAAAAAAAGTGTAGAACAAGCCTGCGGAGAAGTAGGGATTAGCGTCCAGCCGGTAATAGATGCCTTAAACGATCTGGAACTACAACCTTCAGGTCCCAGACAGGATTATCGCAAATGGACACTGGATTTTTTGTGTGACTATATCGTTAATACACATCATACATATGTAAAAGAAGCAATCCCCCAAATTGTAGCCTTTTTAAATAAAGTGTGCGACGTTCATGGAAATAACCATCCCGAATTAATGGAAATTAGAGCCATCTTTTTACCTTTTGCTGGAGAATTGACTGCTCACATGCAAAAAGAAGAAATCATTCTCTTTCCTCAAATAAAAAGAATGATCGATGTTCAAAAACAGAACATAGATTTCACCAGTCCCCCTTTTGGCAGCATAGGAAATCCAATAGCGGCCATGGAAGCTGATCATGAAGATGCTGGCCAGGTTTTGGCAAAAATAAACAAGCTTAGTAATGGATTCACCCCACCCGCTGATGCCTGTTCAACCTATCAAGTGACCTTGCTAAATTTGAAACAATTTGAAGATGATCTGCATCGTCATGTGCACTTGGAGAATAATATTTTATATCCAGCTGCTATTGAGTTGGAAGAAACTCTATTGAAAAATAAGCATGGGCGGTCAGCGATTGTTATCTAAAAGTAGTGAATACGCCATCCGAGCGTCTCTCTATGTGGCATCCCAGCAAATACTTGAGCAGAAGAAACAGCCCGGAATTAAACAGATTTCAGAAGCCCTGAGCATACCGGCGCACTATTTAGGAAAACTTTTGCAGATTCTTACACGACACAATCTACTATCCTCTACAAAAGGACCCACTGGAGGCTTCTTTTTTTCTCCGGAACAGCAAACAATTCCACTCATAAACCTTGTAGAAGTTTTTGATGGCAAACAAATATTTAAGCGGTGTGGGTTGGGACTAAAGCTGTGTTCAGAAACCCATCCTTGTCCATTGCACAATGACTATGCACCTGTTCGTGATGGCTTTGAGAAGGCTTTGTCAGCCCATACGATAGTGGGATTGCTGGAATCACTGGAAAATGGCGACACCTTTCTGGTCTCTCAATAGAGGTGATACTAAAATCCGCTTGCATACATGGTAAATGATTTAAAACGATAGATTTTAATGTAAAAGGATGCCTAGCATGAAACAAACACACATCGTAGTCACGCTGTTTATGACTATTGCCATTATCACCGCTTGTAGCAAGGAACAGAAAAATAATACGCACCAGGAAAATGCTGGTCATCAAGACCACAATACTACCGAGCAGCATGCAACTGGAATAGCGGGAATGGTATTGAATAATGGGGCAAAGTGGCCCATGGATGAGCATACGCGCGCCAGTTTCGCCAAGATGGTAGGATCATTTTTAAAGGCTGATCATAAATCCCTGGAGGGTGATGGGTTGAAACAGGTTGGAGCTGAGTTGCAGGTCGAGCTGGATGGCTTGATCCAGGGCTGTACCATGATCGGTGAAGCTCACAACCAGCTACATGTTTACCTAACGGGCTACATCCCTGCAGTTCAGGCACTTTCCAAGACAGGAAACCTGGAAGATGCCAAGACCGTCAAATACTACCTGGAGAGCTACGCCGATTATTTTGAATAACCGTTATCCTGGCCCAAGGTTCAGATATGGCGCTCAACACAGTGAATAATATCCAGGCTATGAACCCAGGAAACACACCTGGACAATATACCGAGGTTTAGCTTTTTGAGTAACGCCTTAAGCTTAAGCTGCTTCCTGAGACAGCATCGCTTTGTTCGATATTCGTATCCATCCACGTCATTTTAGTCATGCACATCCTTGCTTGTGAGTCAGCTTGAAGCTTTTGATAGGTTTCAGCTCAACAACATTCCCAGATTATGACGAACATTCTCCGCTCATAATCCCAAACAATTGTCCGCATATATTCACCCCCGCTAAAAAACGTAAATGTCATCGGCTTTATCTTTGACAATGAATTCCAAAGAGATAAAGTTTCAGGTCTGGGACGATCTTCTTTATGGGCATATTTTCTGGCTTCAACTTCAAGCTGCTCACCTGATTCACCTGAAACTTTCAATGAGTCGTAGTAGTAATAGTAATTGCTATACCAGTTGATTATTTCAAAAGATTCATACAACTCATCATCAGATTCATATGGCCATTTTTCTAGTTGAGGATAATCAAATACACTAAAGGCCTCTTCAGAAAATATTTTATTGAGATTATTGAGGATTCTTTGCCTCTTAAAGTCTTCTTTGAGGTCTTGGTATGGTCCATCGTATTGGAAATAGTAAACACTTTTCCACGATTCGGTGTAGATCTGCTTTGATTCTGACCATATTTCCAAACATATATCTAGACTATCTATGTTTTTCCCAACTGCCTTTACCACCAATGAGTCAAGCGACTCTTTACTTGTCATTTTCCTCTCAACTGAATCAATGAACCATATGTTTTGACATATTGCCATAGTCGATGCAAAAAGTATAGGCAGTAAAATCCTTAAGCTCATTTTCTCATCTTTCAGGTTGGCGCACAGGTTTTATTCGTCGATTCACCATTGTAAACCTAACAAGTGCATATATATTGCACACACAAGTTTTCATAACCCTGTATCTACCTGTGTCACAGCCATATACAGAATGTGAAAAGGGGACTGAAAATCCCTGCATCGACGGTTCAATGGAGTTTACCAAGTCGTAGCCTGTAAGGCATAGACTGATCTCTGGCCACAGCTTAAAACTATTGTAAGTCACCCACTTACAATGGTTTTTTATTTCTGGCCGGGTTCACCATAACTAACCTTGCGTCCCATAAAAAAAGGCACCCACTCTCGCAGATGCCTGTAACAATAGTCCAACGTTTTTAAACCGTTATTTCAACAGTAACATTTTCCTGGTTTGGGAAAATCCGTTTGCATTAAGCCTGTAAAAATAGATGCCTGTGCTCACGGGCCGATCAGCATTATCCCGGCCGTTCCAAGCAACGGATTGAAATCCTGCATCCTGCTTTTGATTGATCAAGGTTCGGACTTCAGCACCTAACTGATCATAGATCGTAAGGCGAACAATCCCTGGCTCCGGCAAATCGTAGCGCAGCGTTGTTGTTGGATTGAAAGGATTGGGATAATTGGTGTTCAGCGCATACGCGCTGGGAAGGTTTAAAACAGGAGCTGTAGCTGTCGTTCCAGTAAATATCGCACTGATATCAACCAGCTCAATATTATCATTGAATTTCATCGATTCAATCGTCACCGTCGTCGGTTGACCTGTGGCGAAGGCTTCGCTGACCATAAAATGCAGGGTGGCAAAAACGCCATCGGTGCCATCTGGACTTGCTGAAGCTCCAGCAGCCTTAAAAAATCCGGCTGCTGTTTCGGTCTCAATGGTAAAACCCGGTGAAGTGTCCGACAGGGTAATGAATTCTGCTGCTGGTGTCAAAACGATGGGATCATAGCTGATCTGACATTCAAATGATAAAATATTGGCGCCGTTTGATAGATACACAGGGATCTCAAGTGAACTCGCTGCCACCATTTCAGCATCCACTAAATGAATCTCGCCAGATGCCATTAATTGAATTTGAGAGCCATCCACAGGCAGGCTGTCAATCAATCCAACCACATATTGAAATATGATTGAAGCATCCAGTGCAGATACACTCTGATCCATACTCACGTTTGCATTCAGTAATTGGTGAGCATTTAATTGCTCAGTTCCGACCAGGTATTTCAAGATCATCACTGCATCAAAAGCTCTAACCTCCCCATTCAAACTCACATCACCATAGAAAATGGATTCTAAAACAGTAACTCCACCATTTTGAATGATGAGCTCATACTGAGTTTCGTCAAATGCAGCACTCATGATCGTTAGGGGTATAAATCCAGGATTCAAGACATTTGGGACAAAGAATTTGAGCCAAAATAATGTCCCGGACCCGCCGATTTCATTCACACCACCTGATGCAGTAATAAGTAACGAACCGGTATTATTCGTGAAAACTTCCCATCCAGCATTGCCAAGCATACTCCCGTTTGTTTCAATCCCGATAAAATTAAGGCTTCCCTGAAATCCACCGAAACTCACTTCTATTGAACTAAACATCGAATCTGGTGGCAAAATGCAGTTCAGGGCAACCAAAACGGTGTCGCCAGGAAAAGCCTCCAGTGTTTCGGTACTCAGTGATATTTGTACAAGTATGACCTGCGGATCGTACTGAATGATATATACGCCATCTGCACCATCAGCCAGATAAGCAGTATTTCCATCAACAAAAACTCTACTGGCGTCATCACCAGTAGTACAAAAACCACTTTCCATGGGATTGGCTGGATCACTGATGTCAATAATTCGCAAGCCATCTTCGCGATCGGCCACATAGGCGAAATTTCCGGCAACATCAACACTCACGGCATAATATGCAGTATTGTAGGATCCAACTTCAAAGGGAGTTGCAGGATTACTTATGTCTATTATTCGCAACCCATCAATGTTATCCGCCACATAGGCTAAATTTGCCCTAATACAAACGTCAGCCGCATAACTCTCAGTGTCCAAAAACCCTGTTTCAAACGGGTTTGCAGGATCGCTTATATCGATAATCCGTAGTCCATCAGAATTATCTGCTACATAGGCGTAATTGCCCTGAACAGCCACCGCAGTCGCCCAATCATTTGTCTGGTAAAAGCCGACTTCGACTGGATTGGATGGGTTACTGATATTGATAATTCGTAAGCCGGAGGAACCATCGGCCACATAGGCGTGGCTCCCACTGACTGCAACCCCAACAGAATATCCGCCTGTATCAAAAAAACCACTCTGGAAGGGATTCGCAGGATCAACGATATTGATGATCCGTAAACCCGTCGTATAATTTGCGATATATGCGTAATTCCCACTCAAAGCGACATCATTGGCATAACCACCCACATCAATGTGTCCAACCGTAGTCGGGTTGGCAGGATCACTAATATTAACGATTTGCAACCCTTCAGAATAATCAGCCACATACATATAGTTTCCATTTACAGCAACACCATAGGCATAGCCACCAGTACTATAATGCCCACTTTCAAATGGAACCACTGGATTACTGACATTGAGGATTCGCAGTCCGGATGTGTAATCAGCAACATAGGCATAACTACCACTGATCGCGACATCCCAGGCATCACTCACAGTATAGTAATACCCAATTTCAACAGGGTTTGCCGGGTCGGTAAGATCAATAATCCGCAAGCCAGCGCCAGTATCTGCTATGTATGCATAATTGCCACTTACAGTGACCCCGCGGGCAAAATTATTGGTGTCATAAAAACCAATTTCCACCAGAGTCGCCGGAACGCTGATATCAAATATGCGTAAACCTCCACCACCGTCTGCGAGATAGGCATAATTGCCTTCGATAAAGACATCAGCCGCTTCGCCAGCTGTATCAAAAAAGCCAATTTCCGTAGCGTTAGCAGGATCGCTAATATCAATAACCCTTAGACCACTAGCCGCGTCGGCGACATAGGCATAATTACCGCTAACCGCGACAGAAAACGCCAGGTAAGGTGTATCAAAAAAACCAGCTTCTGTTGGGTTAGCCGGGTCAGATATATTAATAATACGTAATCCATCACCCCCATCTGCGATATAAGCAAAATTGTTCACTACCGAAAGACCATAGGCATTGTTAGCGGTATCATAGAACCCCGTTTCAACAGGATTATTCGGGTTCGAGATATTAACGATCCGCAAACCCGCTTCGCCAGCTGCCACATAGGCATAAGATCCAGCTATAAATACATCCTGAATAATACCTGGTAGAAGTGTTTTACTCAGTCCTACCGGTGTTGCCGGATTGGAAATATCTACAATTTCTAAATAACCGCCATTACCAATGTAGGCAGTTATTCCCACGATTTTTACGGTGTAACAGGGGCCATTCGCCCAACGCCCCTTTAATGTGGCATTGCTGGTTTCGGTCGTTAGCCTGGCTGGATTTTGTAACCTGTCAGTCAGCTCTTGTGGATGGACTAAAGCTGGCAAATTGCCCACCATGTTATTCGATCCTGTAGCCTGGAATGTGTGGAGTCAGACCAATTCGGTTCATTTGAATTAAATAAATAAGAGATACTTTGGGCGGCTAACAAACCGTAAAAGGAGCCAATAATGAGCCCAAAGTCAGAAGTAGAGAAACGAGTAAAAGCGATCAAAAGAAATACCCGTAAGCAGTATTCAGCAGAAGAAAAGATCAGAATAATACTTGAAGGATTACGAGGCGAAGAGACCATTGCCTCGATCTGCCGTAAAGAAAACATTGCTCAGAACCTTTATTATAAGTGGAGCAAAGACTTTCTTGAGGCTGGCAAGAAACGCCTCTCCGGAGATATCGTCCGTGAAGCTAACAGCACTGAAGTAGATGAGCTCCGCAAAGAGAATAATCATCTCAAACAGTTATATGCCAGCTTAGCGATGAAGGCTGACGTATTAAAAAAAAGTTGTGTTGGTCAGGGTATACCAGTGAGCGGTATATGAGATACACCCAATCAGAGAAGTATGAGACCATTCGTCTTGTAGAAGGATCACAGTTGCCTGTTAAGCAGACCCTACGTGAGTTAGATATACCAAGCAGCACCTTCTACGATTGGTATGGCCGTTACCATGAGAATGGTCTTGATGGACTGGCAGATGCAGAACCTCACACCAAGCGGTTCTGGAATCGTATTCCTGATGAGGAACGTGAGAAGGTCAAGGATATTGCTTTAGATCTGACTGAAAAGTCGCCCAGGGAGTTAGCCTGGCATATCACTGATACATTCGGATACTTCATCTCTGAATCAAGTGTATATCGCATCCTGAAGAGTTATGACCTGATTACTAGCCCTCATTACATTGTCATGGCAGCATCAGATAAGTTCAAGAATCCCACAACTCGGATCAATGAGATGTGGCAGACTGACTTCACTTACTTCAAGGTGATTGGCTGGGGTTGGTTCTTCTTATCCACAGTTCTTGATGATTACTCCAGACGCATTCTATCATGGAAGTTGTTTACCACCATGAATGCTGAGGATGTCCAGGAATCTCTAGATATGGCTATCGCTGAGACTGGGACAGATCAGGTCATTGTCAAGCATAGGCCACGGCTATTATCAGATAACGGCCCCTGCTATGTCTCTGGTGAACTGAAGAAGTATCTCAAGACCCAAGAAATGGATCATACTCGTGGAGCTCCTTATCATCCTCAGACTCAAGGAAAGATCGAACGCTATCACCGTAGTATGAAGAATGTGATCAAACTGGATAACTATTACATGCCTGGAGACCTAGAGCAAGAGATCGCCAAATGGGTAAATCATTACAATAATGAGAGAATACATGAGTCGCTTGATAATGTGACCCCGGCTGATATGTATTTTGGAAGAAAGGAGAAGATCTTAACAAAGAGAGACCTCATCAAACAAAAAACGCTTCAGATGAGGAAGCGTATTAACATGAAATCGCAGCACCAAGAGGTGTTTGCTTAATATGTTGGATGCCCGGAAAGTGTCTCTTATTTTTTAAGCGATCTTGTCCGAATTACTTTGACGACTTACAAATTGTGAATTTGGGGGCGGAAAAACATAAGCATATCCATCAGGTAAATTCTTCGCTGACAATGATTGCTGGGCTAATATTATAAGGAGGATAAGTAAAGTCCATCGAAGGTTCTTAGCTCGATAATAGGTAGCTACCCGGATCATTTTTGGAGAAATCTTGACAATGCTCGATATTGTTATGCTCATCAGTTTACAATCTCCATCAATATATAACTTGCCTTCAAACGATACATTTATCAATCAACTCTATTTCAGAAGAAGCATCCTGACTGTCTCAACCGATACACCTGCCTTTAACTGACAGAGATAAATTCCTGAAGGAACTGCAAAACCCCCAGAATTATGTCCATCCCAGATTATACTAGTGGGACCTTTCAGTCTACCCGATAAGTCATAGCTTCTAATCTCTCTTCCCTTCAGATCAATAATATGCAATTCAAGATTATCGGACCTGTTAATTTGAATCGGAATTGTGGTTTGATCATTAAACGGGTTTGGATAGTTCGGATCTAATTCAAATCGCACTGGAAACATTTCTTCCGTCATTCCTTCATCCACTTCCACGTTTATTCTTCGGAAGTTGAAGCCACCCTTTATCACTTTGATCTTAATTTGATGTACACCTGCATATATCAATTGATTCTCAAGGAAAACAGTTTGCCACAAGGTACCTCCACCAGTATCTGGTATCAGTATCCTCCCCATACTGGTGCCATCAAAATAATATTCCAATTCACCATCGAGATCTGTGTTTGAAATTTCAAAGCCAACATTGAATACGCCATCATGAGCAAAGGTGGTGGTGTAGATAAGCCACTCACCATCTTCTATCCAACCCACATTTGGTATATTCGAATTGTCCAAATATTGAAGATCAACACCGTCATTCCGATACTGATATCCTCTGTTCCAGGGAGTGTAAGCGTCCCAATGATTGTTCTCATAGTCATTGTCGGAATAGGCTATGCCCTGTGCACCTAAATCGTAATCCGCCGCCCACAAATACCCTGGGAGTATATTCGTTTTTACTGGTTTTAATACGCTAGTATAATCAGTATCAAACAAGGCAGGAATGACACCGGGTCTACTTTCACAGGCTTCTGTTTTTAGAGCATCTGCCATCGCCATCAATGCAGCGCGTGCATATGCCTGGCTGGGCTTTACCCTGGAAGCCGGGTCATTGAAGTATTCCATTACAATATCCATGGCTTCTGGCATTGTTGCAGAGAGAGGACTTGTCACCGTATCATATTTTTTATGTGTCCACCAACACCAACCGATATCGTTATCTTCTAATAATTGAGTTGCGTCACGAAACCAGGTGTTGGAATTTTCGCCTGATTCACTCATCCATAGAGGCACATTAAAATCAGATCTCATTTTTACGTATCCATGGATGGAGTTTTGGTCGTTTGTACTCCAATATTTATGGAAACTGTAGGCCATATTTGAATCAAAGGGTGGTGTCAGGCCTGTAAAGTCCGTGGCATACCAATTCCCTTCAATAAATACAAGATGGTTTTGATCAACCTCCCTGATCCTGTTGACCATTCGGACATATAGATCTCTGAATTGCTGAGAGCTTACTCCCTGCGGTAATACGGGTTCATTTAGTAGATCATAACCTGCAATCAATTCTTCATTGACATATCTGGAAGCGATTTCCCTCCAAATATCCACAGCATGGTCCTGATGGGACTTTTCCAGCCACAACCTTGCTGTCCCATCACTATCGCTGATAGGGCCGTGATTCTGCGCCCCAGGGGCGCAGTGCATATCTAATACCAATAGCATGTCAGCAGATCTGCACCAGGCAATCATACTATCAACGATTGTGAAGCCTTTTTCATTCCACACCCCTGGCGATGGTGAAAACTGCTGGTAATGAAAGGGTAATCGAATATGATCGAAGCCCCATTCACCAAGCATCATCATATCTTCGCGCGTGACATAATTGGCCTCATAGGCCTCATAGAATTCCTCTGCACCTTCAATACCAGCAACCTCGATGATCTGATTTCGAATGGCCGTTGGTGAACCTACCCCAGGGAATTGTAACATATAGCCCTCAGGAACTAACCAGCCCCCTAGTCCCATACCTCTTTTTAGAACCACAGTTCCATCTCCATCAACAATGGAGGGCCCCTCGGCATGGACGAATCCAGATCCTAAGGATTGGCTCATAAAAACGAGAACCAAGAGACTTATAACTATGATTGTTCGTATAGACTTTAGCCGCATTTCGACCATTCTCATTTATTTAAGTAAAAGAATTTTTTTCTGAATTATTTTGTTATCGAACTGTAGTTTAACGATATATACACCACTAGCCATTTTATCTGCAGACCAATTTATGTGATGCTCTCCCGCATTCAGAAAGCGAGAAGCTAATTCAGCAACGCGGTTGCCTCTGAGATCAAACATTTCAAATTCAACATGATTTGATTCCTTTAAGTCAAAAGTAAACGTTGTGCTGGCATTAAAGGGATTTGGATAATTTTTAATCATGCTTAATTCAGGTTTGGCAACGCTTTCTTCAATGTCAGTACTTAACGTAGGCGGGCCATAAATTAAATCAATATAACAGGTATCTACTGTCACATTATCATCGCTAAGTTCTATCACTATTTGGTTTAAATCCTGGCGGTTTACTGCTGGAGAGAAATCAAAATATAATTTTGTCCACTCATTGGCATTTTCAATGATTCTCGTTGAGGTGACCTCATTCGATATAGGACTTGCCAGTTTATTATTCTGTAGTTTGAAGATGACTTTCGTATTTGGTACCCGTGCAAGAGCCAACATAGAAAAGGTATGATTCACGGAAAGGTCCAATTCTTCTGCCAGAGGAGTATATATGTAGGTATAGCTATTTACCCTTATCGTTTCCAAAACTCGATCACTTGAATTGCTACTATTCTGAAGGGGATTTGAGACTGCCTGAAGACCTAGATTGCTAAGTCCATCCCATTGAGACCATTGGAAAGTTTCATCAGACTCAAATGCGTTGTAAAGGTGCATGCTTTGATCAAACGGTGGATAAATCGGATCAAAGCCAGTGTCACTTGGTTCAGTCAAGCATAGAATCATTTTCCCATTGTAGAAAGCAATATTCTCGTGAACAAAATCAACATTATTGCCACCAAATGTGTGGGTCGCCTTTGCCCAACGTGATTGATCCCAAGATGAAAATTCATCTGTCCACGAATGAGAAAACTGCTTGTCTGTCCCATAAGTGCCATAGGTAGGATCATAAAGATAATATTTCGCCCAATCGTAATATGCAAATACCGGCATTACTCCAGGATCAAATTCACCAACCCAATCGATATATATGGGTTGCCAGATATTCATCATGATCTTTTGGGGATGGATAAGTTCTTGGATATGATTCCCTGTTTGTCGATGAACTTCCTCTCCATCGATAAACCAGGCTACATAGCTTGGTGTCCACTCGAAAGCATAAACATGATAACTGTCATGCGGGGAGTAGCTGGTCCTTTCTGTGTAGACATGATTGATCTGCCCAGGTGTGATAGCATTGAACTGAACTTCTGTATTCTTCGAGCCCAATATTTCTACATCGAGCTCATTCCACGCCAAGCCTCCATCGTGATAGGTAAAGAATGATGAGAGAAGGCCACTCCCCCTTGCTGAACGCATTTTGACCTCAAAGCGCCCATAGGTAAAGGTCTCAAAGGTCCTTAATTCTGCTCCGCGATAGTCCTTCGCCGACAGAACGCTGAGGCTAAAAAGGATAATGAAGAAATGAAATTTATTTTTGATACACACGAACATAATCCACCTGCATGGATTGTGGAAAAAGGGTGGATTCATTGGGTGGTCCAGCCCAATCCCCTCCCAAAGCGACGTTCAGGATAATATGGAAGTCCTGATCAAAGGGAGCTGGCCAATCGCCACCCTCTGAAAACCAGGTGCTCCGTGTTTGAAACAAGGTATCATCAACATACCATCTCAGGACACCCAGGTCCCATTCCAGGGCAAAAAGATGAAAGTCTGTTGAAAAATCACCGGAGTTCAGTTTGTACGAGGTTGTAGCAGAAGTGTGATCCGGATAATAATCGCCATAATGAATGCTTCCGTGAACTCTATCCGTTTCATGACCCAGCAGTTCCATAATATCAATTTCACCACTTACTGGCCACGGTCCATATACAGATTCAGTTGGCATCATCCAGATGGCTGGCCACATTCCTTGACCCTTGGGTAGCTTTGCTTTTATTTCAAAACGACCGTATGTCCAATCCCCTTTTCCTGTAGTATTCATTCGGGCAGAATTGTAGGCAGGATTATTTACATCAAACGGGTTGGCCTTTCGCATGACAATATTCAGTAAGCCTGAACGAATATATGAATTTGCAGGATCATCAGAGTATGACTGAAGTTCATTGTTCACATATCCCGGCCACCAGTTCTCATGATTCCATTTATCAGTCTCAATAGAATCCAGATTAAATTCATCATTCCAAACAAGCGTCCAATCATCGGGGGTTTCCGAAATTGGAACACAATTTCCATCGTCTATGGTTGCCATAGGATCATAATTTATAGCGGTACTGTCTGTACACCCCAAATATTGACAACTTCCATCATCCATAGTGGCCAAATCACTGTAATTAAGCGCCATACTATCTATGCACCCAGGCACATCAACAACAGTATCATCGGGAGGAGATGATGTTGAAGGAGAACATCCTACCCAGATCACAATGAGTAGCGGTAATACACAAATTAGAATTATAGAGTGATTATTGTGTTTCAAATTTGTTCCCATAATCAAATTTGTGATCTGTATAAATTTGGGGGAAGGAGGGTACCATAATCGGGTAGGCTACTTGTTCTTGGGTTACAAACATATCGATACTCGTTAGATCAACACTATCAAATAGATCGAAGTTGATAAATATCTGACTGGAATACTGCTCCTGTAATTTGTCAACAACAGGATTCAAGTGGGTTTCGATAAATTCATTTGGATTTGAGTTATTGACAGTCGTTGAAGCTTTTATGAGACGCTTATAGACATCAGCCAGATAGTGATCTTGCCACATCTGGAGTTGAGTTTTAACCTCGATGCGATCTCCATAATCTGAGGCATAGGCTTCCTCTGTGATGGATATGTCTCGCAGGAGGTCTGCAACCGCCATCCTTACTTCATTGGGAAACTCAGACATAGGAAATTTTGTGTTCCGATAGACTAAAGGGTGCTTGGCTATTTGTTCGAATAGATCCTTGACCGTCCAGGAATCCCCTTCAAAAGTAAATAGCACTTGATCTAAATATTGGACATCCTGCTGTAAATCACCATAGGATAAATGCTGCTTTTCAATATCCCAGATTACCTCATTGATAATCGACTCTTTCTGTGCATCCTTAAGCATGTAAATATTGGCCAAATCTTCTACAAATAAACGAAATGTTTCTTTTTCAAATTTGAATGACTTCCCACTCATCATATTCGAAACATATTCTATGTAAAGCTGACTTCCTAATCGTGTCTCGACTTTGGATACAACATCCTCCCAAAGGGTCTGGTTAGCAGATTCGCTAAGTGAATAGGTATCTTCCCACCCTAATATTTTAAGCATGATGAAGCTACCATCTTTTAATTTAATTGGCTTCAATATGGAATCTCTCTCCAGAGGCTGACTGTATATGGCCTCACGGATCGCTCTTTCATCATCATCAAACCATGATACTGTGCGTTGGGGCAGTACTGACTGTCTGGTGAGCTCGAAAGATAAGGACTCAAATGTTGAATTTTGGGCCAGTTTTGATGCTAAAAGTGGCAGCTGGGTAGAGTCTGGCAGGGTGAAATATGCCACCTGATATTCGCGCCGGGCATTCCGTAATCCACGATTTAGCATCTCAGATGAGGGTGATGCTTTTTTGATACCATTTTCATACCGATGCAACTGGCGCATGGCCTGCTCTTTTCTACCCGTCAGATACTCCTCAAATCTTGGAGGAGTCATATATTCAGAGTTAGATTGTAGATCCAGAGCCAGCAGTTTTTCAGCAATGAGGGAGTTCAGTATTATTTTTTTATGGACATAATTGTCCCTACGGCAATAAGCCGGTCTTGGGGTGTACTCTGCCCGCATAATAAATTCTGATTTGGTAATGATTCTGTCACCTACACGGGCGACTATTTCTGAATCAGAATATTGATCTGTGTCATCCTTGCTACAAGCAGTAAGGAGAAAAAGAAACAAATAGATAATACCCAGAGACCAGAAACGTAATGATTTTCTCATAGTTCCCCCACTCTTAAGGTACTAAAAGCTATATGTCAAGGTAAAGGAATCTACGTACCCCAATAATCCCATTGATTTATAGGCATAGTCCATGGCAATACTTTGTCGTCCAAAAAGACGATATTCGACACCAAATCCATAGGTCGAAGAAGCATAGGGAATTCCGGCCAATTCCTCCTCACTGTTTATGAGGTATATTCCTTTTAAACCGCCTCTGAGGAAAAAATGTGCATCTTTAATAAATGTAAGATCATACTGTGCACCCATATTAATGGATTCACTGTTATTATTAGGATGTAGGACATCCATAGAGAACAATAAATTATGTGAATGGGTGAGGAAGGGATAAAAAGATATACCTGCTCTGAAAATCACCGGTAAATCCCAGGATTGCATTCGATATGCTCCTTCTACATAGCTATAGTTGCCATTCTCTTCAGGAAGGATATCAATTGGGGTTAGCAAATCGATGCCATCATAAGACATACGAGAACCATAATTGGAAATACTCATTCCAATCCGCAAACCATCATCCTGCCGGCCGGTTGGACTTAGGAACTCTGTGACAATGGAAACACCTAGATCAACTGCAATTGCGCTCGCATTGCTGTGCCATATATTCGACGAGATATACTTGGTCGAAAAACCGAAAGAGAACCAGTTCACAATTGATCTGGCATAGGTCAGGGATAAGGCATACTCCATGGCGTTATAATATTCACCTGTACCTTCCTGGTGGGCCAAATCTGTAACAGCTATACTTCCAAAATCAACATGGCTGATACTAAGCCCAATATTTCCCACACGCGGGATAGGAAAAGCAGCTGCGGCAAATTTATTTGTAATCCCAGCTATCCAGGGTTGATTCATCACAATTACCTCTGGTTGAGTCTGAAAAGCGAGTCCAGCTGGATTCCAATAAATAGAATTTATATTCCTTCCTACACTGACATAGGCTTCACCCATAGCGACTGCAGGGCCACTTCCTATTTCCAGAAAATTTGCTGCGGTGGTACCATATCGGTACGGTTTCTGTGCGAATGACGCACTAAGCAAGAAAACACCTAAAAGTAAAAATCGCATGATCTGATTTAAGTAAGTTCTCATTTCAGCACCGCAAATTTCCCGATATGTTCTCGTCCAGAGTCTTCAGACTCGACATGATAGATATACATTCCTGCAGCTATCTCCAAATTTTCGTCAGTCAAAAGATTCCAGTGTGCTGAACCATTTGAGGCTATGTTATTTACATCAATTGTTTTAATCAAAACCCCTGACGAGGTAAAAATCCTAATTGTGCCTTGAGCGGGCAGATGGGTAAACATTATCTTCCTGGGCTGATTTAAGAATCTATTGCGAACTGATGCTTCCATGGCATTTGTACCAACGTATGGATTGGGTACTACTTTGATACTGTCCATGGTGTTATTTTCTGCTACTCTATCCACTTCTTCGATAATTTTAGTGGTAAACCTGATGGTATCAGTACTCCAGAAGGGTCGTTTAAATTTCATCTGGTACCTATCACCAATCTGAGGGTAGTTTAAACTGTCAATTCCCAGAAAGTCTATCACAAAAGCTGATCCCTGCCAAATCCCCGCAGTATCAATGCTACCAACTACTATTTTATCTTGGAACTTGTTAAAACTCCCATCCCTGTTCCACGTAGAACCATAATGGTCCTTTACCACTAAATCCATGATGGGGTGATTTCCGGCACTGTCAATTAAGCTGGTATTCACGACATAAAAATCAAATGAAGCCCCCATGACCAATCTTGGTGGGAACCAAAGTTTAGTGTCGTTCTCATCATATATTCCTATGGGAGAAGAAACTTGGCTTGTGTAGGCTGTCGTGTCGCCAGTGAATACAATTTCATAATCATATGGAAATAAATTTGATTCCCGTTTAGTGAGAGTAATATTCATTTCGTTAGTTGGTGAGCCTGTTATCCAACCAGTTTCATCCGAATCCGTTATCAATTCAGGTGTAGCGACATCCTGGTGAATATTCAATTGAATCCCATGAAATGGATCTGTTATAAGCATGGTGTCGGAATTAATGGTCCATGAGTCAAGCTTTTCATCGAATACCAGATTCTCCATGATGAAGTTAACATTCCCAGAAGAGTCAAGAGGAGATTCAGTGTGTATCACTTCTGTTGTATCCTCCCCAACCAGAGCAACATTGTACCCATTGGTTACATAATATGCTGGAGCTCCAAATCTGTCATACAAGGTGTCTACTGAAAATGTTATTTCATACACTTGGCCATCAAGTACTTGATCTTGACCATATATGACAGGGGTGATTGTACCTGTTCCTATCATTGGATTTGCCAGTGAATCAAGTTCAATTTCGGGAGATCTGTAACCTGCTGCTGTACTTCTTGGAACTACATATTGAACATTTTTTCCAACACTGCTGATTTCGTCATAATCATTAATACTGACAACCATATTGTTCTCAGAAGGAGCAATTCCCGGAGTATCAGAATCACCAGGATCCACACCGTAATCAAAGGCGACGAGGCCATAGTAGTATGTCCGACCATTTTCAACATTATCATCAACAAAGAAATGCCTTAATCCCGTATCCGCACCAAGATCATAGGAAATGCCGTTAACTGGTGCGAAATCAGCGAAACCATATATTTCATCAACTATATCGCACTGGAAGATAGGCTTGAAGAAAATGGGTGTTCCAAATCCATCAGTGATCAACTCAGCATCGGTAAAGAACTTGTCTGTAGCTTTATATAATTTGTATCCTTCAAAATCATTTATATTCCCGACGAAGGGGTCCCGAGTCAGTTTGTCGGCCCGGTTATCCCATGATAAAATCACCTGACCATCGCCTGCAGTTGCTTGGAGTGTCGGTGTCTCTGGTGGTTGTGCAAATCGATAGTCTGATTCGTAGACCAGCTGAACAATCTTTTTCAATTGAAAAAGAGCTGGTGCTGTATATGCCGGAGGATTAATTCCAGCTACAGGATCCTGCGAGTGGAGTTCTGCCATGGAGATTCTTTCGGCAGTCCCCTGTGCCAAGGGGAAGGGTCCTGAAGCAAATAACTCAACCAAATTTGATTGATCACCATAAAAAGCTTTTAGGGTATCTGCTGCAAGTGAATCCCACATCACATCATCATTACGGAACCAAGGTGTTCCAGGGGGTGCTGGATGTTGATTTACCAGTTCGAATAAGAGGAATGTATTTAAACCTGACATATCAGATTCACTGACATCTGTTAGGGCAAAATTCGGTTCACTGCCACCGAGAGCTTCATCAAAATCAGGTTTATGGTTGGCTTCTCCAAAATCAGGACCTGGATAATTAATATCTAATGGACCAAGCCCATCCAAGCCCACATCATCCCCATAGGGCTCAGTAGCCTGGTATATTCCATCTTCGTTTAAGTCTTCACCGTCTTGCCAATCCTGATCCTCATCTGCGTCCCAATGTTCCTTGAGGTCCGAGAGCTCTTTATCATAAAATTCTAGAAATGCAGCTACGTCTGCGATCCCATCTGTTGGACCTATTTTAGCCATAGCTTGATTATCACGAACCTCATTGATAAGACCGTCCCCATCGTTATCAATATTATCAAAGCCAATTCCAGGACTTTCCAAATAGGCAAAACCCATAATACCTGCTAATCCATTATCACCAACTCCATCAATATCCCAGGAATATGCGAGATCTAATTTATCGCTAAAGTAGCCAATATCATCATCTGGACCTTCCCCACCGATGGCATTGTCTACCCAATATCCGAAGCAGACTTCTGGTAGATCATAGTCAGATATATTTGCAATCGTATATTCCCAAAATAGTGCGTCTCGTACTTGAGGATTATTCCATTGGAAACCTCTGGTCTCCACTCGAACCCCTATTCCACCCCAGGGACGACCAGCTTGGATAGTGATGTCTTCACCTATCGTTACACCCGGTCGGGGATAATAACGAACAGCATCATCAGATTCTAAATACTCTTGATCGTGGGCATCATTCACCACGAAATAGGTTTCCAGATCAGCGTATTTGATGCCACGGCCAAAACGTCCATCCCATTCACCACGCCACTTAGGCCCTAAACCCGATGGCCAGCCTATTGTGGGCCAAGAAAGCGAGTCATCACTCATTGCTGGATATTCACTTGTTTCATTGAAATATCCAAAGACTGGATAAAATCCCCATTCAACGAGACCTGAATCATTTACATCCATTTCCTCACGGTAGCTGGTTTGTAAAAAATGCAGTGTGTGATAATCAGAATTGTTATTCTGAATGGTGAGCAGATTTGTCTCAGGAATGGTATCCACAGTTGCATCGTCATGATCGTCCTCAATATAGACCCTTGCACCTACAAGAAGACCGATACCATCCAACATTTTTGTTCCATCACCTTTGGGCCAAATCGAGGCTAGCTCATCTGGCCAATCAGATAGTTCAGTGGTATTCTGGAATTTTAAATGGACTCTGTTGCCATCCATGGTCCCAGCACGTTCAGCTTCGATATCTCCGGCGGGATCATCCGGACCTGCATAATCTCTTCCCTGCCCATACGTTACGTTTGACATACAAATTACAAGAATAATGACGGATAGGATTCTAAATAGGTTCATGTTTTTCATTCTATATACTTACTTCCAGGCCAATTTTTATTTGCCTAGGGGTGCTGAACATCGCCGGATTTTTATAGCGATCTTCATATTGGTTAAAATTACTACGATGTGCTGCTAGATCAGAAGGCTCTGTTATCTCAGAATACGCTCTGCCTGTTTCCCCATTTACCCAATTTTCGTTATAGCGATCCAGGAGATTGTATACAGATATATTTACCTTCGAGTTCATACCCATAAATTGGGGTAAGTGTAAATAAGTAGTAAGGTCTAAATGATAGCTACCAGCCTTGTATTCGTTGTTAGGTGCAAGATTAATTCTTGACAACGAGCTCTCACTCTGAGGTGAAAATGTATACGTTGTACCCGAGTTATAGGAGCCTGTTAAATGGGCACCATATTTGGCTACCGAATATCCTACTGACAGATTAAATGTATGTCGCTGATCCCAACTCATGGGAATCATGCGATTTACTTCATCAACACTAGAACCTGCCCGGTTAAAGGTTTGCAGCGGGTTGTCAGAGTTCCCTTTGGTATACTGCAAGGTATAGTTAATATTTGTTCTGAGGCCACCAATCCCATAATCCAACTTTAATTCAAGACCTCGGACATTCCCGTAATCCTTGTTTGTGTACAGACCATATCTGATCTGATTATAGGTAGTGACAACAGTTGTGCTGAGTAGATCGTAAATATCTCGATAATAAAGGTTAATCTCCAGTCCCAGTTCAGGAGTAAGTTCCTGCCATAATCCGATCTCATAGCTCACCGTCTTTTGGGCGTTCAAACCAAGTGAATCAGCCCCCAAATTTGCATTCCCCATGGTAGTCCCAAAATCAGTGGGACCAATGAGAAAAGCATCATTGCTGTACATTGCATAATAGGCAGGCATCTGGAAAAAGTGTCCATAGCTGAAGTGCAGCACAGCCCTATTGCCTAGCTGATATGCCAGTCCGAATCTAGGACTAATTTGAGATACAGTCTTTGAATCGAGGTCTGTTGACATTCTGGTCATATCCAGCACTAGATTGCTATCAGCATCATATAAGGAATTTCCAGCAGAATCTTTCAGTGCATATATTGAGGTGTTGGCCGGGTTCCTTCGCTGACTTGGATAAACTGTATTTGCATCAAAAGTGTCCAAGCGAAGTCCAAGATTAATGACCATTTCATTAAACTCCATCTTGTCCTGAAGATACACTGATGTCTCACGAGGAGACTTCTCATATATATCAGCATATATGGTCCCATTCCCTTTTACTTCAGGGCGATATATATAATCTAAGGGACCCCCTCCATTTTGATTTCTGATTTGTTGATATTGATTATAGATGTCATGGTTCGTGATTTGAAAACCAGTTTTAAAACTGTGATGATTGTTCGCCTGCCAGGTCAGATCAAATTTTGTATTTTTGGTAGTTGTATTTCTGATGGTATGGTCTTTAGACTGACCTCCAGTTAGAAATCCAGGCCCATAAGTATTCGAGTAACGATCATGTACATATGCCCAGACAGTATCACCTGTATCATACCAGGTTCCATTATACTCCATAAACTCATCGGCAATAAAATGTTCTTCTGGGTCTTCAAATATGTAACTTCCATAATCATTGTCGGTCTGACTCAGTTTAAAATCATAAAAAAGTTTATTTGTCAGCATGTGATTAAACTGAAAAGTGTAAAATTGAGTTTTAGCTTGCTCTTTAACCTGTCCATCCGGATTATATTTGTAGACATGGTTGTAGTTCTGCCAGTTGTCTTCATTTCTGTTGTACATGAATGAAGCTCGCATCTTTGGACTTATTTTTATCGATAGTTTGGTTAATAAAGAAGAGCGCTCGCTTGAGCTCATGGATACATAGGTGCTATCCCCGGTATCTTCTGTATTCCAAGAATCTGGATCAGCTTGATAATAATTACTGGCGTCCCACACATTGAAATGTCTAATTCCGTTCAGATGCCCGGCAGTTACCTGTTCCCTATAATTAATAAAAAAGCCTATCTTTTCCCCAAGAATTGGGCCACTTAGCATCAATTTATAATCATAATTTGTATTTAATTTAAAGGCGTAATTATTGGTATTCTCACCAATGAGTTCAGATTCATCAAAAAGACCAAAAGCGTTTAAACCAGGGAAGATATTTTCCTCTTCCTCATATTTGTTATTTGTAAAATACGTGCCGATTGAGCTTGATACACTCCCATGAAACTCAGAAGAACCATCCTTTGTTACCGCATTCACGATTCCACTCATCGCTTTTCCGTATTCAGCATTGAATGTACCGGTTATTACTTCCAGATCCTGAACTGCCTCAGTCTCAATGCTTACAACTGCGTTATTTCCACCGTACACCTCATCGACCTGAACACCATCAATGAGATAACTCACTTCTCCACTACGACCACCCCGGAAGTGACCAGCCACCACACCAGCCTGCATACTGACCACGGCATCTAAATTTTCAACAGGCAGGACTGCTATGTCGTCAGCAGAAATGTTCTTAACCGTACTGGTCTGATCCTTTTTAGTTGAGATTTTGCTGGCGGTTACAATTACTTCTGTACCCTCAAGTGTTGCAGTTCTCAGATTTGCATCTACAGAACTTGTTCGATTCACGGAGACCCGAACCTCCTCAATGACATTAATTTCGTATCCGATCATTGAAAACTTTAAGGTGTACTTACCTGGACGGATATTGATGATATTGTAGTATCCATCGATATCAGTGATTGCTCCCTGTCCCGTGCCATCAAGAATGACATTAACACCTATAAGGGGTTCAGTGGTCTCGGCATCGAGAATTTTTCCGGCAATTTTTCCAGTTGTTTGCCCGTACAAACCAGCAAGGCTTACTAAGAGAAACAGAAGTGATATTTTGATTTTATTCATGGCTTATTTTCGGGTGATTCCCTTTTATTAACATGGACTTAAGGAGTGGCTGGCCTCTGTGAATAAAAATAATATCCACAAGAAGCCAGCCAGTGTGCATGCTTATTTAAGCAATGTTACCTTGGTTACCGATGTTCCGGAAGCTCTAGATACTACAATGAAGTAGATACCTGTTCCAGCCTGGTGACCATGTGCGGTCTGTCCATTCCACATGACGTTGTAATACCCTGGGGCATGTGCTTGATCCACAAGTGATCTCACATTTTGCCCGAGCATATTTACGACATCAATCTTCACATCTCCATATTCAGGAATCTGATACTGTAAATTGATATCAGGGTTGAAGGGATTCGGATATGCTGATAAAGCAAATTCCTTCGGAAGCTGCATATCATCTCCAACAGATACTGTGCTGGAATCACAAGTTCCAAAGATGGGTGTTTCCACTAGAAACATCGTGGCTGTATCAGTCGGCATAACCAATTGCCTTACACCTAATTCAACATCATTATTGTAAACGGCACACGTCAACCCTGTCATAGCCTCAAAGGTCGATCCGTATCCAAAGAGATAGTCGATCGTATCCCGAGACTGAAGGGTTACTGTAGTGTTCCAAATATTTGGATCAGCTGTAACAGTCATGACCGAACCGCTGACGTAATCCCAATTATTAAAGCTACCAAAAACGTAGGGAGCATCTGTTGAAGGATTAAATCCTCCTTCAGCACTCATATCTACGGTAAAGGTAACGTCTACATCATGGGCAGGTGCACATGGGGAACAACTTCCAAAACATACTGCCGGAAGGACAAGATCAATATCCGTATTCAATATGCGATCACCATATGAACCATTATCAGGATCGTAGACTGTACCACAACCTTGGGCTTCTAGATTTTCGCCACTATCTTCCCAGTTGCCACCCCAGTTACCATCACTGGGACCGTTCCTGAACTTCCATAAGAAGTCAGCACCCGGGACTATATCGTCTAAGGTAAGTTCCCAAATATCATCTCCATCTGTATCATCCATGAGGAGACCGGCATCACCAAGACCACCACCAGCCATATAAACACCGGCTGCATCAGTTTCAACATCCATCATATCGACCATGAAGGTGACTGTTACAAAATCAACTATGGCACAACTACCATCATCGGTACACTGTCCAAAACAAGTGAAAACAGTTGTATCATTAACACCGACTACGATGTTACGATCATTCCAGGGGTCAATCGCACAGTCCTGGCCGGCGATATTTTCTTTTTCGGACCAGTCTGTATTGCTTCCATTAATGAAGGTATAATCTTGGCTCGTATTTTTCAATACAGGAAAGATGATGGTATAGATATTATCACCAGCAGTTTCATCACCATTGGTTCCATCGTCAACCATGGGGTTATCACCAGGGATACCGAAAGCAGATCCACCGGCCAAATGAACTCCGTCCGGACTTACTGTTTCCATTTCCATGTTCAACTTGAAGGTAATATCAACAAAATCCTCAGCATAAAGACAAGAACCATCGTCTACAGTCGCTTCAGGATTATAGTTAGTTGATGTTGGATCCATACAACCTGGAATGATATTAGAATATTCGACTTTCATATCATCAAGCCAGTAGGCACCTGTGACAATATCTCCAGTCTGTGAGGTTCCAAAATCTGCACTTGCCAGAAGAGTCTCCATTCCGTATCCGACAATCCTATCAAGTCTCAGGGAATCAGCTCCCCATTTCCCTACCCAGCCTGTATGTACAAAGCCATGTGTATACTCCGTACCTGGACCCATATTAGCTCCAGTGGCATCTACTGCCCGCTTTAAGGGTATTCTGATCTCGTACCAACCTGAATCGGTTGGTGAATCAAATATAAAATCATCTTCAATAAACGAATACCAGTATTCACTACTATCTCTACCCCAGTCGGATGGACCATGACTGTCGTCACTATCCACAAAGAGGGTAAGTCGCATAGTCATTGTGGAGTCCATAGATGATGCGATATAATTTTGAAATTTGAATGAGAAGTAATTGTAAGGTGACCAATCCATATAAGCATCAGCTATGTGAAACTTTGCGGCAAAACCACCCCAACCTTGATCAGAAGCCACACTGTAACTATACTGACCAGCTCCCAATCCTTCGGCTGGCAAACCTGCAGCATCAACCAATTCAGGAACGAGGAAATTGTTCACATCATCGTCAGTTTCGTCATAGTAGGTCCAGTGGTTCCCAGCACCGAAGCTAATATCGGCAGCATTTTCAAAACCATTGAGAGCCGTAGGTGTTATAGCTCCTTCTCCATGGAAATAGATGTTATCAATATAAATATCTCCATTACCATCAAATTTAAACTGATGGATATCATTGAGTGTCAAACCCTGATCAGAAAAATGTGTCAAGGGAATGTCAAGACCTAACCAGACATCATGTTCAATGGCAACATTATCATATTTTTCTCCGCTCGTCGTACTGATTAGAAAAATCTTTAAAGCTGTTGAGTTTGCGGTCCAGATATCAAGATGGAGATATTTCTTGTCGGAGAAATCATGAGCAACGCCACCATCAGCACTTCCAATATTAAAGCCCTGGTAGTTTAACCCGGTGAGTAATTGGGCGCTGTTGCCTGAAAGATCAACTTCAGATTGAACTGTAGCTTGTCCCCAGTTTGGATTGAAATTGGTTCCAGCAATGTCGGTATATGCATCACTATACACAGAAATAACATCAGCAGCATCCACTGTTGGTGTTGGTGCAGCAACCAAAGTTGCACTACCTGCCACAAAATAAATATTATCTATGTAGATATCACCGTCACCATCAAATTTGAACTGATGGATATCGTTGAGTGTCAAACCCAGATCAGAAAAGTATGTTAATGGAATGTTAAGACTTAACCAAACATCGTGTTGCATAGGCACGGCATATGCTTGCTCACCACTGGTCGTACTGATTAGAAAAACATTCAGTGCTGTAGAATTACTACTCATGACATCAAGATGGAGATATTTCATAGTAGAAAAGTCATGAGCAACTCCGCCATCTGCACTTCCTATATTAATCCCCTGGTAATTTAAGCCACTCAAAAGTAGCGTATTATTACCGGCCAGATCAACTTCAGTTACGACTGTAGCCTGTCCCCAGTCTGGATTTAGGTTAGTTCCAGCAATGTCTGTATAAGCATCACTAAAAATTGAATTGACTTCTCCTGCAGTCATTGTAGGTGCAGGTGCAGCTGACTGTGCTGTTAACAGCATAGGCAGGAGCACTAACATAGCAATTGCTATACTCTTGAAGTAACGTTTGGGCAACATAATGCCTCCTCTTTGGTTAAAGTTACACACTTTTTTGCTATTCTTAACTTTCATTTCTAAAAGAATTTTATCCATAAGCCTAATATGCTTAAAACGAGAACTATTGAAGCAATGACATTGATTTGATTCCATCTTGGATCTTGAGCATCCATTTTCCTGCTCAGGTCAGTTTGTAATTCACTGGCAGATGCCATGGTGAGACCTGATATCTGTTCCCTGTTAGGAGGTGATGTTGCAAGACTCACTCCTACGAGAACCACCACTGAAATTCCGAACAGAAATACAGCAAAGTGAAGGAAATTCATGGCAGCAAATGGTTCAAATACTCCGATTGAAACACCATTCTTCATCAGTAATTCCATGATGAATCGCAATGCACCAAGAACGGCACCTACACCCAGGGTATATATGGCACCTTTTGCATTCGCTCTGGACCAGAATATTCCTAGTATAAACACTGCGGCAATGGGTGGACTGATGTATGCCTGTACACTCTGGAGATAGACAAACAGTTGACCACTGAGCATTGTTATTAATGGAACCGACAGTACACCCAGGACAACCATGACGGTTGTGGCCAGTCGACCCACCAGGACCAATTCTGTTTCAGATGAATCGGGACGGTAATGTTTATAAAAGTCCATGGTAAATAAGGTTGAGGTACTATTGAATACGCTGGCGAGTGATGACATCAGTGCAGCTAAAAGACCTGCAATAACAATCCCTTTAATACCTGAAGGAAGTAGATAACTGGTCACTAATGTCGGATATGCTTCATCACCAGAAGTTCCAAAAAGAGCGGCTGCAATCAATCCTGGAAGGATCAGAATAAATACAGGAAGAATTTTCAGAAAACCTGCGAAAATGGCGCCTGAACGGGCATGATTAATATTTTTGGCACTGAGAACGCGTTGGACAATGAATTGATCGGTACACCAATACCATATTCCTAAAATAGGAGCACCGAAGATAATACCTGTCCATGGAAAATCAGGATGATCCATAGCTTTAAACATATTGAAAAAATCAGGGGGTAATTTTGCCTGGAGACCAGAAAAGCCTCCAACCTCATTTAATCCCAGCACGGTAAGAGCCACAGCCCCACCGATAAGGACAAAGGTTTGGATCAGTTCAGTATAGATTACAGCTTTCAACCCGCCTGCTATAGTGTAAATACCAGTTACTATAATGAGAGCAATGGCTGAGGTCATCATGTCCCAGCCCAATATTTTGTGAAGTAACAATCCCCCAGCATATAGGGTCACAGAGATCTTAGTGATGATATATGCCAGAATAGAAACAGAGGTTAAATACATGCGACTGGATCGACTATATCGTCTTTCCAGAAATTCTGGCATGGTGAAGACACCGGATTTCAAGTAAAAAGGTACAAATACCCAACCCAATAAAAGCACGATAAAGGCGGCTAGCCATTCAAAATGCCCTACAGCCAATCCACTACTTGAACCAGTACCTGCTAAACCGATGAAATGTTCACTTGAAATGTTAGATGCAAATAAGGACGCACCGATTGCAATCCAGCCAACACTACGACCAGCTAAAAAGTATTCTGTCGAATCTGAGGTTTTACGTGAAAAATAGACACCAATTCCCATCACCATCAGGAAGTATAATACAATTACGGTATAATCTAAACCACTCATCAATGATCCTACCTAGAGCGACTCGAGCTGTGGTATAATTTTGATCTCATACATCTTATATTGTCAAATACCGAACCACATGCCATATCAAGGTTCAAATATTTTATCGCCACCTAAATAATTCATCAAGTGAGCATATAATAATCCTACAGAATCGTTTGTATATCAGCTACTTACAAACCTTCGACAATTCAATTTTCGGGTAGAGAAAATATTGTGAATATTTTTTAAGAGATTATTTGGATAGTGCTAAATTTCCGATAAACTTTATCATTGGGATAAATATTTTATCATAATGATAAGTTTACTTGAACTTATTTGAGACCTAGTTCTTTACACATACGATGAAAATTGGGAGGTGCCAAACCAAGCTTTCCTGCAGCTTCAGTATCAGTTTTACTATGATTACGAACATACTCAAAATATTGCTTTCGAAAATTAAACTCAACTTCTTTTAAGGGTAGAACGTCATCTTCATTGAATATAGGATTTACAAAATTTGATGAATGATCCTGGGTTTGCATATCCAAGGCCATATTTACTGTTTCAGGAGTAATCCCCTCCATCCCAAGTATTACCAAGCGTTGGACCACATTTTTTAATTGCCGTACATTTCCCGGCCAGTCATGTTGTTCCAATTGAGCCATAGCCTTTGCCGATATGTGTGGTCGCATAATGCTAAGGTCTTTGCAATAATGGTCTACATAATAATCGATAAGAAGTGGAATATCCTTCTGTCTCTCTCGAACAGAAGGAGCGTGTATTTTTAAAATATTTAGTCTATAATAAAGATCTTCCCGAAACTTGTTTTGTCGCATGAGTTCCTTAAGATCCTTATTGGTCGCAGAAATAACGCGGACGTCAACTTTGTGACTTTTTTTCCTGCCTATCTTGTCAATCTCCCCAGTTTCAAGAACGCGCAAGAGTTTTGCTTGAGAGGCATAAGGCAATTCCGAGATTTCATCCAAGAAAATGGTACCCTTATCAGCTTGTTCAAATAGGCCAAGCTTATCATCCTTTGCCCCGGTGAAAGCACCCTTTACAAAACCGAATAGCTCACTTTCAATCAATTCTCCTGGAATTGCAGCACAGTTAACGGTAACCACATTTTCATATTTTCGCTCACTCTGATAATGAATATTGCGAGCGATGAGTTCCTTCCCTGATCCAGATTCTCCAAGAATCAAAACATTTGCCTGAGTCACGGCAAACTTTGCAATATGATCTCGAACTCTCTGCATGCTGGGAGAATCACCCAATAATGGACGCTCCTCCACAATTCGGTCAATTTTACGATCCAATCGCCTTTGTGAGCGAATGCGGTCCATCTCCAGCTCTTTTTTCTCAGCAGCATTTAGAATGGTGAGGATAAAATCCGTAGGTTGGTAAATAAATTCTTCAATGTCAGAGGGATACTTTGTACCAAACCAATAAGCGCCACTCTCCAGCATCTGATTCGCAAAATGTACATCGGTTTGATTAACGGTCATTTTGGTTATGATGATGACCTGAATAGCTGAGTCTAGCTCACGAATTCTCTTAATCAGTCTTTCACCGTATAAGCCACCTGAGATCTGATAGTCCAGAATCGCCACATCGAAAGGACCTGATTCTGCAATTGCCTTAAGGGCATCGTCACCAGTTGATACGATCTCTTCGATATGAATCCGCTCCCGAAATGGAGCAATGGTATTTTTAATACGACGAACATCGTAAGATTCGTCCTCAACTAACAATACTTTAATCTGATCCTGCTTCATATTTATCCTAATTTTGCTCGAATAGTAAAACAAGCTCCACCCTCAAGCTTATTGCTAGCATCTAATTCCCAACCACATCGGCGACTTATTTCTCTAGCCAAATAACATCCATAACCAGAGTTGGCAGTCCCCTCTTTGGTACTGACTGACTCTTTAAAAATGAACTTGATCCCATCCTCATCTTTTTCCAGAAGCTCAACGGCGAATCCCTTACCATCATCACTGATCTCTATCAATAAATCATTGTTATCTTCGTCGAGCAAAGTGGTAAGCTGCAATTCAAGTGTACGACCCGAATTATGGTCAATGGCGTTTTGGATCAGAGGCTCAATTATCTCCCATATGACATATTCATTCACATGTAGGATGGGCAAATTATCAGCAAGGTTCTGTTTGATGATTACCGCATTTGTCTGACCTTCCCGATACACTCGTTGAAATATATTCTCTACCAGAAAACTGATAACCCCATTGATATCTGTTTGAAAGATGGGGTTACGAATAACATGTGTTGGTGGGTCATAGGACTTCATATCATAGATGACTCGCGATACAAAGTTCGCATATTTAGTGGCTCTATTACGAACCTCATCCAGGTTTGGCTCACTCAAGGTTCGTAAATCCTCCTTGATGAAACCCATCACCTTCTCAGCTTTATGATGCGTGTGGTAAATACGCTTGGTAAACTGAGTTTCTTTCTGATGTTCCACCTGCTCACGTAATTGCTTACTACGCTGTTCAAATAACTGCTGCTGAACCTGGTCACGTTCCTTGGCTGTATAGGTATAGATGAAGAACATTGCCATAAAGCCCATGAGTATTAATCCGATAAACAGGACGCTACTCTGATTGTAGGCTGATTTCAGCAGGTTTAGAATGCCGCTGATCTCCGGTGTAATTTGCATATAAGCAGCACCCGATACTTCACCACGGTGATAAAAGGGAACCAAAACATAAAAGATGTTGTTCCCCTCAAGCGTACTCACAATTTGTTCTTCTTCGATTATCGAGATGTAATGATCAGAGTAATACTCCAGGGCTTTGATCTCAGCAGTATTCGGAGGAGATGATTCAATCACGCCTTTTCCAAGATAATAATCATATATCTGGCGACCTTCAGAGGCGACAAATACAGCATCCTGGTGATTGATCAGCAGGTAAACTTCATCGATATTCCGCTGTAGTTTTTGTTGACTTAGTAATTTGTCAAAGGACTGAATCATAGCATCACGTCCGACCTCATCTACGTTCCCCTGAGTTCGGCTATGTTCGATAAGCAGTTCCAGAGAAGTAGTTGTCAAGTCAGCTATACGCTCAGCTGAATCCTTTCGGTAGTAATCCATTGATTCTTTAAACAGCTTATTGGTTGATTGACTATTGATAAAGGATAAGGACATCTGGAATACAAGTCCAATAATAAACAACACTATAATGTGTTGAATTTCGATATGATAGTTATCGAGACGTTCTTTTATTTTCACATCAGTTCCGAATCGATTCAATCATGGAGATTCTATTCTTTGCTTCCTGTAATCCATCTACTACAGCGATCTCACCTGCCAGTATACTGTGGATCTGATGTGAGAGAATATCGGAAATCAAGGTATAGTCAGAGATAGCGGGTCTATGAATTCCCTTCTCAAACATTTTTGCCACCTTGGTTAGTCTCTGCTGTCGTTCCTCATCAGATTCGCTATGATAAAATTTCTTCTGAATGGGAAGTAGACCCTCAGCTTCATAAAAGATGGTCTGCCCCTCGAGAGAGGCCACAAATTGCATAAAAAGAATTGATGCTTCTTTCACAGGTGAATGTTTTGATAGCATCATATTCCAGCCACCAAAAACAGGTGAAGACTCATAACCTTCAAAATGAGGTAATGGTGCCAGAGCGAGTTTGCTGAATTTTACCGGGTCATAGAGCACTTCACCCTCATTATCAACAGTTGGCCAGCCTCTCACAAAGGGCACATCATTCTTTAATGCATAATCAATACATTCATCTTCAGTCATGTTTAATACGGCAACCGGTGACACCCCAGATTCAATCAACTGGCGCATGAACTGAACTCTCTCCACAATGAGTGAATCAGTTAGATCGATCATTTCCCTTGAGTTTGGCTTAAGTAGGGGTTGACCGATGATCTCATTAAAATTACAGACCAGTCCTTCGTAGGCCTCTCCCTGAAGCATATATGCGGGTCTATCAGGAAAATGCTCTGCAGTAATCGCAAGTAGGTCTTTCCAACTGATGGACTTTTTGATTTTCTTATTGATCGCCTCACCATCAGGTAATGAAAGGATCATATCTTCCCTATAATAAAGCGCACCAATATCCAGATAAATTGGCATAGCGTACAATTGACCATCCACATAGCATGTTTCAAGTGACTGTGGGACCAATTCACTCAATAGTTTGGTAGGGAAATAAGGTGAAAGTGGTTCTGCCCATTTTGTAAATCTAGGAACCCAAACCAAATCAACCGAGAAAATATCTATTCGACTACTGCGACTGCGTAGATTCCTGGCAATTAACTCTTTACGCTGATTTGTGTTGAATTTCGTAAACGGTAAATCGATTGGCACGACCTCGATTTCACCTTTATGTAATTCGTTGAACTTTTTAATGAGTTCCCTATGCCCGAAAGCAATATTATCTGCAAAATATACCCGCTGAATCGTTTCTTCCACAACAGGCGTTCTCCCAATGGGAAAGCTTGAGAAAAAGAATGAAATTGAAATAATAAGGAGACTTATAGTAAATAGAAACGGAAGACTAGTCAGAAGTGATTTAAAGCGTTCGTAGATAGTTTTTGTTGTATTGTTAGAATTCATCATATTATTGAAATGATAATAACTGAGATATCAAATCAATACAAGGCATATATTTTTTGTACAAGAAATATGAACAAAAGAAAAATCATGCTGTCCAAATAATAGCGTATACTAAGACCAGATAACCAGTCTAGAGGTTGACTATCTGCCTAACACATATATATAATTTACAGTCCCTTAATAGGCTATCGATGGGTAGGACCTACTTATCGAAAACCCTCTTCAATAGCGAAATCAATAGATTGATGATGGAAGAGATTCAATTTTTAGTCGATTTTTTTAAATCGTGGCACTCTTCTTGTCATTTTATTGGAATATTAAATATCATTATCAGCTGGGGAACCACTAACGAGGAGAAAACATGTTACAGAACAGGCGAGGACTTTCAATTCTATCATTGCTGCTGGTATTCACATTGATAATGGGCTGCAACTCTACGGAACCCATTGTAAAACAAGTGTCAATTGACGGAAAAAGTATTGACCAAATAGTCACCATGATGACCCTTGCTGAAAAAGTTGGACAAATGACTCAAGTAGATAAGCGATATCTTGAGGATATTGATGATATTCGAAAATATCATCTTGGCTCACTCCTTAGTGGTGGCGGTTCAACACCTGATATTAACGAGCCATCAAATTGGGCTGATATGATAGATCAATATCAGTACATTGCCAAACAGAGCCGGCTCAGCATTCCTTTGATCTATGGTATTGATGCCGTTCACGGACATAATAATGTAGTCGGTGCTACCATCGTTCCTCACAATATTGGATTGGGAGCAACCAGGAACGTAGGATTAGTTAAACAATTGGCGCAGATAACAGCCAAGGAAGTCAGAGCAACCGGGATAAATTGGACCTTTGCACCTTGCGTTGCAAACTCGCGTGATGAGCGTTGGGGACGTGCTTATGAATCCTTCGGGGAGAATCCTGAATTGGTCTCTGCCATGGGAAAAGCACAAGTTGAGGGCTTTCAGGGTGATGATCTCAGTGCTAAGAACTCTATAGTCGCCTGTACCAAACACTATATTGGGGACGGGGCTCCAACATGGACAACTGGGATGCATGGAATGATCGACCGGGGAGATGCTCAAATTGATGAAACGACACTGAGAGAGTTGCACCTACCTCCCTATATCGCAGCTATTGAAGCTGGTACAGCTAGTATCATGGCCTCCTACAATTCATGGAATGGAATCCAGCTTCATGGCCATAAATATCTGCTAACAGATCTGCTTAAAGGAGAATTAGGGTTCACCGGCTTCATCGTTAGTGATTGGGCAGCCATTGACTCAGTTTCCGCCGACTATAAAAGCAGTATAATTACCAGCATCAATGCCGGCTTAGACATGATCATGGTTCCAGGTGAGCTTAATAAAAGTCGCAGTTATCGCGAATTCATGACCTTCCTTACAGAGGCTATAAATGAGGGCTCAATCCCCATGTCCAGAATAGATGATGCTGTCACCAGAATATTGAAAGTTAAAGAAAGTATGGGTTTGCTTGATGCCGGTTATGAAAATGATCGTGCTCTGCTTTCTTCAGTTGGCTCTCCTGAACATCGTGCCCTTGCACGCCAGGCAGTAGCAGAGTCTGTTGTCATACTTCAAAACGAGGGGAACACTCTCCCCCTTTCCAAAGATGTAAGTAGAATAGTCGTCGCAGGACGCGGCGCTGACAATGTGGGCATGCAGTGCGGTGGCTGGACCATCTCCTGGCAGGGTGGACATGGAGCAATTACTGAAGGCACTTCAATTATTTCCGGAGTTCGCGAACTAGTCTCAGAAAATACCGAGGTCATACTCTCCATAGATGGGTCAAAAAGTCAGGGTGCTGATGCAGTTATTGTGGTTGTTGGTGAGGATCCCTATGCTGAGATGGCAGGCGATCGAGCTGATCTTGGACTTTCCGCTGAGGACATTTCAGTAATTAATACTGTGAAAGAATCGGGTGCACCAATGGTGGTGGTTCTCTTGTCCGGTCGACCAATGATCATCACAGATCAGCTGAAAGATTCAAACGCTTTCTTGGCAGCCTGGTTACCTGGGACTGAGGGAAATGGTATTGCAGATGTGTTGTTTGGTGATCATGCACCATCCGGAAGATTATCTGTCAGTTGGCCCATTTCCATGGATCAAATCCCTATCAATATTGGTGACGCAAACTATGAACCACTATTTCCTGTTGGATATGGGCTTGTTTATTAAGGATTATTGAGAGTAAACTAATTGTTTCCAATTTTTAATGATTCTAAATATTTTTGGAATGAGGGCTTGGGAGTCCTGTCTTCATAGAATACTCCCCAGTTTTTTTCGACCTCAGTCGGTCCTGTTTCCGAGCCTCCACCTTTCCATGGTTCATCAAAGGCTTCAAACAGAAATGTAACGATGTGGTTCTCCTCAATCCATTTATTAAGGTCAGCGATAAATTTTTCTTGAGCTTGAATACTGACTTCTCCCTTGATCAAGGCACCTTGTTCCCATGGCTGCTGTTTTTCAGGATTGTACACGGTTGCCCAGCCAGTTTCGCCTAGTACAATCGTCTGATCAGAATGCCGCACCTGAGCGTCGCGATAGACACTATCTGTCCAGGCAGTAGCATGGTCCAACTCTTGGCCGTTCCACAGTGCATAGGCATGCAGGACGATAAAATCGATTTCAGCGGCTATGGTTTGACTTTCAGGTTTATTCCAGAAATTATAGTCATCCGCTGTTGTGACTGGCACAGATACAGATTGTCTCACCTGCCGAATATATTTGATAAGGGTATCAGGATTCATCCGATGGCCTGACCACCACACCTGGGTTTCGTTACCCACACTTACTGCGATCACCTCATCTGGATATTGGTTTGCTAACTCAATACCCTTCAATACCTCTTTCTGATTTCCGGCTCTTGTTTCAGGATGAAGAGTTTCATTTGTCAGCCAGACACCCAGCATGACACGGATAGGTAGATTATTATCGTGAATAACTTTCAAAATCATATCACTATTGAGCCCATTATCAGAACCGTAAACTCTGATCAAGTTCCAATGATCTTTAAGGATAATTAGATCCTCTAGGATCTCAGCCTCACTAGGTCCTTTTACATGTGGCTCTTGCCCTAGTCTGTAACAACCGTATGAGATCGCATTCCCGATCCATTTATCACCAATAAATGGCTTAAATATTCTTTTTTCTAAAGCGGGACTAACCTGCTCTGGTGTTTCCAATGTGGGAGCCTGCATGGGTTTGGTACTCTGACAATTCAAAATCAAGGTTGAAATGAATATGATGCATGTAACTTTATTCAAGGTTCTAATCATGGCGTTTTTCCTAATTTGTCTAAATTGGCTCATCCTAGATCAACATGAATTGATTTTATCTGCCCTGATCTAATTTTTGCTGCTATTTCTGAGGGTAACTGCTTGGAATCGAATTTATGAAGGTCACCATTCTTATCAGTTATGGACCATGCTTTTGGCGAGACGCCGTCAGATCCATATGTGTTTTTTCTCTTAGGATTGTGATAAGTAATCAGAGTATTGCTAAACAAATTGAAACTGAAGGTGTTTTTGGGTATCATTACTTTTTCATATTCAGACTCACCGATCAGCTGATCAATCATTTTACTTTCTTCGGTAAAGAGCTCAGCTGGTAAGACAGGGTCTAGGGTGAAGTTCAATTCGCCATTACTTATCTCAAATGGCTTAGGCCCCATTGCCATGTACATCAATATTTGAATAAATTCTGCTGTTGCCCCGCTTAATCTCGCAACAAATCCAGTCCCATGAAGTTTGGGATCAGGATTAGCGCTGCTCACGATAAAGGAAGAGTTCTCAAGAATACTTCTCCCATAGATCTCAGGATTCATAAATGGGATAAACACCTTTTTAAAGTCCTGGAAGAAATCATCATATAATTCGTTCCTGAGCACCTCAAGCATATATTTGTATTCCATATGGAGCCAGATAGATTCGTTCTCAAACCAGCCTGGCGAAAAGACGCGAGCGCGGCCAATTTCCATTGGCTCATCATCCAGACAGGCATTTACTTTATACATCCCAAGTTGCTGGTCATAGAGATCACTTTGTCTGATATTCTGAACTAATTTTTTTGCAGCTTGAGCCTCTGGCTTGCACCGTAGAAAATGAACGGGTCCTTCCAGAAAATGAGGAAGGTGATGTACGCTAAAACCCTTTGCCTTGAAACACGATTGTCCTTTCGCGTTAGTCTTTACCACTTTCAAACCATCAGCATCAGTAAACTGGATGATTTCATGTTCGGTGACAGCATGGGTGAAATAGGTCGATGGAATTTCACCTGCCTTATCCCAGGCAAGTTCGATACCGAGCTCTAATTTGGCTAAACAGGCACGCAAATATCGTGTCAATTCAATGTTGGTCATCTGATTTTCAATACCACTTATACCGAGAATCACCTGTTCTCTGAAATTCTCTTTTGCGGTACTGGCCTCATCCCAAAATAGAAATGATGCCAGATTGTCATCGAGCATTTTCTGAAGTGACATTATAAAATTATGCAACTCTTCAAATATTTCGATGTGAAAGAGTGACTCATCGCTTTGCTCGATTGCATTAAGCAGAAATTCAACGTTCCGCTTTATTTCCATAGTTTCACTTAGACTGGACCCCATGAGGGCAGGTAAGCCGTTAAGCGCATCATACCAGTTAGGCTTATCCGATTCCATCTCTACACCAATACCAGATGGATCCAAGGAGGCCATCTTATTGGTGATGAGACTGAGCATTTTGCTTATGAGTGTGGTAGAGTAAACCTCACCACTCCCGTACTGGGTTCGAACAGTATGGGAATCAATGGTACGATCGTTTATCTGCGATTCTTTGTGTTTATCATGAAAAACAGCATCTAATTGCATGGGATTATCATCCCAAATTACATATTTTTCATCTCGGGGCAGTACACGAAAGGGGCTGTCGTGAAAGGTAAAACTCTGCTTCTCGAATAAGATATAATTCAGATTGTCGGGATAAACGCTCAAGTAATTTTCTAACAAATCCAGGTTATATGTCCAATGATCTGACCAGTATCCCTCACCATGATCTGTGTCATAGATTTTCTGACATGCCGGTAAGAGATCACCCAGGAATTCATCTGGATCACACAATATTTCAACATTGGATTGTTTAAGATGAGCTAATAGTTCACCAGGGGTTCTGGATGCTGATAAATAGCTTAATACGGTGTTTATCTGATTCGAATCGATGTTGTCTATGAGGGCTTCTTTGACTGCTTTGGAGTCACGTACGATGAATCGTATCTCCTTAATAACCAGGGGATTAAAGCCATCCAGTTGAATCAAGTTAAAGAAGTGCTCCAGGTTATTAGATTTAACATCAGGATTAAAAAACAGATCGGAGCGTCGGTTTTGGTTCACATCGCGATAGGCACCATTGCCCTGCGAATAATTGGTGGGCGTGACACGAAAATCATTGTAATCACGCTCAAGATCGCCATGTCTTCTGGAGTACAAATGTAAAACTGTTTGGGATTTTTTCCCTTTCAAAGTAAATGGGAATCCTCCCCGTAAAACATTGTCCAGAAAGTTTTGCCGGACATACTGATCAAGTAGAGGATTTCCACTAACGATCAAATTTTTTGCAGTAAGCGTATTGATCAGAGATTGACTTCCCCACTTTTTATCTTGGAGATATCCTGGTTCCATAAATGTGGGTATCAAGCCATTCAAAGTTTCCTTAGAGTCGATATGCCCAATAATTGATGTCAAGGTATAGGTCTGCCCAGCTTGGAGAGTTTGGCTAAAAGGACTCATAGCAGATGGAAGTCTGTTCTCAAATATTTGATCCTTATGCAATTCGTCAACGGGAGTATCTAGAAAAACAGCAGGATAAGCATAGTCAGCATGTGGCCCGAATATTCGCTGAGGATCAACAATTGGTATTAATAGTTGCACACCCTCTTTACCAGTTTCCATTCCGATGTAGAAATTACCTTTTTTAATGCGAACGACTTCGGGTCTATCGGAAGGTTCAACCTTGCCCTTAAATAGAGGGGCTGATTGATCGTAATTGCTAACTTCAACAAAGGCTTCTGTCAGTCTCCGTAGATGTTTTAGAGCAAAGTTATTTAGTCCGAATGGAATGATCAATGGCAAGCCATCCAGTCCCTCAAAAGTGATATCTTGATTACCAGTATTCTCAATATGTAATGTCCTGATGAGACCTGCATATTGATCTTCTGGGACGCTATGATATTCAACTGTAAACTTGAGCCCCAAGGTCTCATTATATTCTACCAATTCCAGATGTGATGGGGAAATCAACATCTGCTGGGTTCGCAGCATTGACTGGTCAGGGTAGTGATCCTGAAATGGCTCGTAGAACCTATGCTTTGAACCCTCTGGGAATTTCATGAAGGTCCTGAAGCCCTGACTTGAAACCAATTGATATGCTCTGTTGGCAGGCAGAAATTCCATAATCGGGTTATCTTTATCCTGAATTCCCATACTGCAAATGCCTTGCCCACGGTTCACAAAAAATACCCACATGGGAATACCAGACTTGCCTGCTATACCTGGAAAAAAGCTAGAAAAGGGTTTACCCGTGTTATAGTTTTCAATAATTGAATCGCCATGTTCATTCAATTTGAAGGTATTTTGCTTATTGGTATTCAAAGAAATTGCCTTTCGAAGACACACTTATTGATCAATATTTGAATTCATTTAAAGCTTAACTCTAACTGTCTGAATTGAATTTGCAGGGATAGTGACATCTGCATATTGAGCTCCGATATTCAGCTTATAGTCTATAGCTTGTTTACTCGTATTCAAGAGTTGTACGCTCAGTAGATTTTCAACATTTACAGTAGCGCAAGCATGAAGTGCATCTGCATCTAATCCTGCCAAATCTTTTTCTGTCTGGACAGCTTTATCTCCTGGTCGAATGGTTCTACTAAATTGGGAAAGAACATCAAAAATAGGTGTATAGTAGACATCTTGAGATTCTGTATCGATCATAATAGGAGCACCACAGAAATTACCTACGTGATTAGGTCCACCCTGCTCGTCCAATACTATATTCCAGTCCACCCAGCCAGTAACCCAGTGGTCTAGACTCACTATAATATTACGTGCATAACGATGGACAGGCACATACATAGGGTGATCTCCGGCAGTTTCTCCCGCCCAGGGTACAGCATACGCCCAATCCGAAGCACTTTTTGTCCACCAGAAAGCATCATTATTAAACCAATTCGTCTCCGTTCGGCCTGCTGGATCAGTGCAATCGTCCGGAGCTGGTTTCCCAAGATCATCTATACAACCCTCTGTATGAACAAAGGTGAAATCTGGGAAATTGGCATGCACTCTCTCAAAGACGTCCTCATAAACCTTGTTTGTGCTCTCATACCAGTGAACAGCCATACCATATACATATTTTGAAGTCTCTTCGTCTGGGTAAATAACATCAGACCACTCTTCTATCCCATCCCGATTTTGATCGAAGATCATCAGCTTAGTATCAGAGTGATTACTTGATCTAAGCCCTGGACCGAGATGATTCTTTATAAAATCACTTTGGGTCTCAGGTGAGAAATTCATACTCTCCCACTGGCCGTTATTGCCATGGGGTTCGTTGACTGGAGTCAGACCCCAAATGTCAACACCTTCAACTGCATACGCATCCATATATTTCACAAGATAATCTGCATAGGTGGAAACATATTCGGGTTTGAGTGAACCCCCAGTACCGTGCCAGCCATTTTCTGCTGTCATAGATTGGTACCAGTCCTCAATATCTTTCATCCATGCTGGGGCGGTCCACGCTGAACCGATAATCCGAAGTTCTTTGTCCTCTTGACTGTTCTTAATACTGAGGGCTTCTTGAATCATGGGTAGTAGATCATATGTCGAATCTTTGACTCCAGGGTAAACTACAGGATCAAAACCGGCTTTATCTGGAGCAATGCTGAAGGCACTCAGCGATATATCATCTTTCTTATCGGCATAGGAGTATTTGCCTTCCACAGAAAAATCACAAGCACCGATGTGAGTACGTGTTAAGGAAAAGTTTGCACCCTTGGCACTATAAATATTCTCCATCACTTCACGACGTTTTTCTGGCTCTAAATGTGCTAAAACAAAAGCGGAAGATTCTGTAAAAGAACTACCGATTCCATCAATAGTTTGCTTGACAGTACCAGGATCAATAGTAACCACAACGCCAGACGGTGTACCTGATTTGAACGCCACATTTGGCTGAATTTCCTGTCTCGCACCAGCTTCAGATGTAACAATAATTTCAAAAGTAGTTTTAGATGCAGGCTGGATTGCCGATTTTGAACCGCACCCCACCACAAAGAGACCTAATGTTACTAGTGAACTAACAATAACTATTTTTTGAATCTTCATCTACTTATTCCCAGTCTATTTATTATCAGTTTCGTTGCTTGCTGCAACTTTTCCGCGTCGGTCTTCAAGCGTACAGCGAATCTCATGAGCTTTTTCTTCTGTGATTGAATAGCTAGCTATTATCCAAAGGGCAATACCTGATGTCAAAATCGGAATTCCTACATCAAACACCCTAATGAGAAACAATGTTTGGTCCGCTTGACCAGCGCCCAGGGCAACATCAAAACCCGATACCTTGAGCAGCACTCCAGTGAGTAGACCTGCCAATGCCATACCAACCTTTACCATCCACCAGTAGATAGCGCCAAAGACACCTTCTCGTCGTTGATGGGTCTGTAATTCATCGTAATCACATACATCAGAGATCATTGATCCCATTAGAGTAAAAAGTGAGCCAGTACCAAATGCCACAAAGGGTGCAGCAAAGAGCAACCAGTATGGGTAGTCCGGGTTATAACCAACCCATTTGAATGCATAGCCTACCATGGACAGTGAAATAGTGATGAGAAATGTTTTCCGCTTTCCAATTCTGGTGGCAATCCATCCAGTAAACGGGATTACTGCCAGGGTGGAGATTGAAACGAGCATCCCATACCAGCCCATGAGTTTTCCTGCATCTCCATCGTTTCCATTAAACAGATAGTAGATCATAATGTAGATTGAAAATGACACACCCAACTGAAAGCCATTGAAAACCAGAAAAGTTGATGCACAGAGTTTCACAAAGGGCTTGTTCTTAAAAGTGATGGCAACACCTTTGAAAAATTCAGCCATATTTTTCCATAGACCCTTGGCCGCCTTTTCAACCGGTGCTAAAGTCTGTCTTTCTTTAAGAAAGATGGCAGGAATAATTCCAAATACCGCAACAATTACTCCCACTGCTATTGCCAAAGAACGGGCGCCATGAACAGTATCCCGGAACAGACTACTAGCCATGATGGCATAGAACCAAGGGACACCCAACCAGGCAAGCTGACCCGCTGTATTTGCAAATGCATGAAGTCGTGTTCTTTCATGATAATCTGGGGTCATCTCATAGCCGAAAGCAACAAAGGGGGTTGCATAAACGGTATAAGCCAGAAAGAACAGAATGGACATCACCATGAAGTAGCGAAAATAAAAGACAAAAAACTCTTCACTTTTTTTGAGTTTCAGGGCATGAATGGTAGCAATGCCCGTGCCCTCAAATCCGGATAAACTGATTGATATGCTTTGAATAGCCAACATATCAAGTTGGCTATTCCCTTTTTGATTTCCGGCGATGGTGCTTCTTTGTAGGTCAGCCAATTTGAATTTATAAAGATTTCCCTTATCATCCTCAGAATCTGCCATGGCGAGATCTATATAGTACGATTCACCATCGGAATCTGTCTCGGACTCATCAATAACAACTTGAAAGGATTCAACCTCAGGAATATCAACGTTAATTTCGATCTGAGGAAATCCCTCAAGGTTTGTGGCAAGCGAGCCCTTATTTAGTTCTAATAATTCTGGTCCAAAAAAGATTAATTTTACATTAGGCTGGGTTACAGCATCATAATTAATGACTACTCCGCCGGCATCATTAAATTCAGTTTCTCTCTCATTAGGTAAAAGTGTTTGATGCTGCTTTACGGGCGTTTTTGATAGTATATCAATGTATCCTGAAGGTAGCTGCCACATCAAGGCGAAGATGATACCAGCTGTTATAGCACCTACGAAAATGAATGGTCGACGGCGCCCCCACCTGGTTCTCGTATTGTCTGATATATATCCTAGCATAGGATCTGAGATGGCGTCAAAAATCCGCGGAATTGCTCCAATAAACCCGACCCAAAGTGCATCCATCCCTAGTCCAAGGTTAAGAATGACAACCATGGCCGGTAAGGCAGCTGCCTGAAGGTTATTCACCAACATACCAACGGAATACGCCGCTTTTTGCTTTAACGAGATTCGGTCTTCTGGTGCGGTTTTATAATGTGTTACAGAACTCATAAATAATACTCCCCTAGGTGAAAAGCCTAGAAATCAACTTCAGATTCATACTGCTTCTATTTCTTCTCATTTATTTGATAAACTCTTACGTAATCAACTAGCATGGTTTGTGGAAATACAGTCTCATCATCTACTGCTCCTCCCCAGGCGCCACCAACGGCGACGTTGAGAATCATATAGAAGGGATGATCGAATACCCAATCGCCTGGTAGATCCGATGGAGAGATGCTATTGTATTGGATGTCATCAACATACCAAGCGATACGATCAGGTAGCCATTCAACAGAAAAACGATGGAAATTTGTATCGAAACTACCCTCATCTAGCTTAAACTTTTGACCTACCCCTCGATTGCCAGAATAACCCGGACCATGAACCGTTCCATGATTTATACTTGGTTCATGTCCTCTGTATTCCATAATATCTATTTCCCCACACTGTGGCCAACCAACTTCATTTATATTGGCTCCAAGAAGCCAGAAAGCAGGCCAAATACCTGCCCCTATGGGCAATTTTATACGAGCCTCATACTTACCATAGCTCAACTCCATTTTTCCTCGAGTGACAAGACGTGCAGAGGTGTAACCCTGGTCCTTATACGACTCTTTTAGGGCAACTATGGCAAGGTTCCCAATGCCATCCAATGAAGCATTCGCCGGCTTATCCGTATCAAATTCCTTTTGCTGATTTCCCCAACCTGTCCCCATATCATGAGTCCATTTACTCGAATCAGGAACCTGACCCACGGGACCTTCAAAATTATCTTCCCACACAAGATCCCATTGATGAACCACAGTCTGATGGTTTGTACTACAGGTAATAAGGACGAATCCCAATACAATTAGAATTGATGTAAATATTGTCCGCTTCACTTATTTCCTCATTGCGCAAACTAGGTTTAAAAATCGATACTACGTAAATTCCTTCTTACTAAGTTCAAAGACTATACCAATACTTAAATCCTTATATACCACCATTCTTTAGCTGAAAACTACTCACCATAGTTCAGCTCTTTTATCATTATAATAATATGAATTATTATAATGGTATCAATCCAGCGCTCTATGGTTTAGATTTCTATTCATGAAGTACATCAGTATAACTTTGTCTATTATCTTTGTCGGGATACTTTTTGTTGTTCAGGGCTGTGAACAACAAGAAGAGAAGATCATGCCCACTCCAAGTGTTTTTAGTACAAGCTCAGATAACATCATTGTGGATGGAGAGACCCTAGATGTAAGAGGGGTTGTCTATGTCCCCTTTGCTCCTGGCTACTTACCTTGGGATTTCGAATATGACACTCAGCTTCCAGATGTACTGATCAATCGTATTAATGATGATATCGATAGCATTAATGCCATGGGTGTGAACACTATCCGTCTCTGGGGTGCACCAAGGTACTGTTACGATAGAATTGCCAAGAAGACGGATATACTAATATTACAAACCATCTGGCTCGACGGTGAACATGCGGATTTTAGCTCTTCAGACTTCATAAGTTCAAGTAAGGCTATCATAGATGAGGTTACCGAAAAAATATTCTCTGCTATATCTTCAGATAACCCACCCATCCTAGCATATCTCATTGGAAATGAACTTTCCAGGCAAAGTATTCTTAATACCAATCAAACCCATCCTGAAAAATATGCTTTCACAGGAGAATACATCCAAACTGACACAAGTTTATCAGCCACCGAGCTCACCCTGGCGGAATTAGCTGATTATCTTAAAAAAGTGGTGGTATCCTATACCTCTGTGGAACCTTTGGTAAGTTATTCCAATGAACTCAGGACCTACGATATCCTTGATACCCCTTTTCTTGATTTCAGAAGTTATAATGTTTATTCTTATGCCGTTGATTATTACATAGCTGATCCACCTACTGGATCATCCAGTGGAACTATTACGCAGGGATTTATAGAACAATTAAAAAATGCACATCCTGAAATACCACTATTGGTAACAGAAACGGGTCTAAGTGTCAATCCTGGGGGCCAGCATCTTGGGCCACCAAACTATGGCTACGGTGGGAATAGTGAAAACGAGCAAGCAACAGGACTGCTACAGACCATAGTTGATATTGAAACAGCCTCCCCCCCTATTGCCGGTGTCATAATTCATGAATTTAATGATGCCTGGTGGAAGTTTGGACTAGAAGACTCCTACTCTCAAGATCCTGATGATATTGAAGAGTGGTTTGGACTTGTTGCCTTTACAGGAGAACCAAGTGCTTGGAATATTATCCCCCGAGAAGCTTATCATGATATCCGAGATCATTGGAGTGAGTAAGTAGCGTTTATCCTATCATTATGGGAACATTGCCCTTATTGTTTTAATAATATCGTATTAATCCCACCAGATTATCATGTCCAATAATTGATTATGAAGTATCCTGTTACTATATATTTATTAATGCCTTAAGAGTTTTATGTAAAGATATTATCCATCTTCTGAAGAGTTGGGGACACTTTTGCTTCTCGCTTACCCAATGATAAGAAATGGAGTCAACTTGAAAACAATATTTAAGGCGTCATTATTCGCCATCTTTTCCCTCAATAGTCTTTCCGCTCAGGTTGGAGAGCTCATTTGGGAGGATCAATTCAACAACCTTGACAATTGGATGCCATCGATTGGGAATGGTAGCTGGGGCTGGGGCAATGGCGAATTGGAATACTATCAGAGTGACAATGTCGACATTACAGAGATACCGGGTGATACAGGTAATATGGCTTTACGTTTAACTGCCAAAATGGAAAGTGGACCGGGAATCACTGACCAATGGGGAAATTCATTAAATTACACATCTGGTAAAGTGACCAGTAAGGCAAAGGTTGCTGTGCAGTATGGAATGATAGAGGCGCGTGTAAAAATCCCCAACATAAATCTAGGTGGTTGGCCGGCAGTTTGGCTATTAGGTACTGCAAATTATGGTTGGCCATCCAACGGTGAAATTGACATGATGGAAATGGGATCATCTCAGGCTTTTAGAGATTTGCATGACGAGCACAATGGTGGCAATGGATTAAATAACTCTACTGTCAATCAAGTTGTAGGGGCAAACGCACTTTTTTATTCTGATGCCGCACTAACACCTGAAAACCCATCCGGCGCTGCAAGTCTATCCTGGGACCCGAATGATGATTTCTGTAGACCCTACTATAACTACTCTAATCCTCTTGTGCATAGATTCCTAGTCTATAGGGTCTATTGGGATGCTGACAGCTTACGATTCACCATTGAAGATGAGGGTGTTGAACACGATCTTTACACAGAGGCATTCCACATTGACAGCACTTCCAGTGAATTTCAGGCTCCCTTTTATCTCATCGCAAATTTAGCCATTGGTGGTGCTTTTACTGACGCCTACCGTTTGGGTGATCCGGGAAGCGGCCAAGCAGTCTCTATGCCCTTACCAACTGAAATGCTACTGGATTATATCAAGGTATATGAGTGGAATGGTCAGGGTGAAGTCAGCTTTGGTCCACCCCAGCCAATCAATGAATCTCTGGGTCTGTATACTGATGAGACCACTGTCTCAGATAGCCTTAAACTAGATGTATCTTCACATATTTATGTTTGGGAAGGAACTCTCTCAGACGGCGCTATTCCCCCCTACGAGGGAAGTAATGGAATATCATGGCAAACCACGGGCAAGGGTTGGTTTGGTGCTGGGATTATGTCAGTTCAGCCCTTGAATATGAGCAATTTTGCAGATGGACACCTGAACTTTAGTATTAAAATACCTGCAAATGTGAGCTTCAAGATTGGAATTATTGACACTTGGGGTAATCAGAACTATCTGGAGTTTCCAGCCAATACAACGACCTATGGTTTAGTCAGGGATGGTCAGTGGGGACAGGCATCGGTTCCAGTGAGCGAACTCAGGGGTGAATTGATCGATCTACGCATGTTGAGCTACTCCTTTGTGATTCTTGAGGTAAATGGAACTGCATGTGAATTCGGGTTGGATGATATCTACTGGGATGGAGGGAGCACAACAGTAAGCATTGAAAATAGTCAGGACCATCCACTATCTTTTCAATTGAATCAGAATTATCCCAACCCCTTTAATCCATCAACGAACATCTATTTCAACTTAGAGAACTCAGCAGACGTCAAACTGAAAGTATTCAACATTGCCGGACAAGAGGTCATGACCCTTGTCAATGGATTTGTGAATTTTGGGCAGCATACCTATTCCCTGAATGCCAGTAGTTTCCCAGCCGGGATATATTTCTATGCTCTGATTGTAGGAGAGCATAGAATAGTTAGAAAAATGACACTCATCAAATAGATGTCATCAGTGCCATATAGTCAACATTGTATTCCAATAATTGAATTGTGAGAGAAATGAAAATGAGAATATCAGGTTTAATCGTTTTGAGCATTGTGTTAGTAGTCGGAAATGTGGCTTCTGCCCAAAATGCTCCTATTGATTTTGAAACAGGTGGCAATGGAACAAACTGGACATGGACCACCTTTGAAAATGGTGGCAATGAACCTTTCGGAATTGTCGTAAACCCAGACACCTCTGGCATAAATACATCCAGTACGGTGGGATCGATGACCACCTTAACTGTTGGTGCTCCGTGGGCTGGTGTTGAATCTCAACATGGTGCTGATATTGGTTCATTCAGCTGGGATGTCTCAAATAGTACAGTCAAGATCATGGTCTATAAATCTGTGATCAGCGATGTTGGACTCAAATTCGCCGAGGCAAATGGCGAAGCCCAACCTGAGATAAAAATTGCCAATAGCTTAACCAATGAGTGGGAAGAATTAACATTTGACCTTTCCGGTCATATTGGTTTAGGAGCTACAGGTATTCTCGATCAAATCATCATATTTCCGGACTTTGATGCTGGAAGAACAACTGACAACCTCTGCTACTTTGATAACATCAGCTTCTCTGCACAAATACAAGCCCCTACTCCAGTTGCTCATGCTCCTACCCCAACAGTTCCATCTACAGATGTCATTTCAGTATTCAGTAATGCCTACACTAGTATTACGGGAACAGACTTCTACCCTAATTGGGGTCAAGCCACTGTTGCTAGAGAGGTAGATATCGAGGGGAATAATACACTACTCTATAGTGGATTAAATTACCAAGGAATCGTATTAGGTAGCAATCAGAATATCTCAGAAATGGGCTATCTCCATGTTGATTTTTGGAGCGCGAATTCTACAGCGCTAAACGTATTCATCATTAGTCCCGGACCTGTTGAAACATCCTATGCCTTACCTGTTTCATCAGAGACATGGGTTAGCGTTGAGGTCCCATTGAGCTCATTTCCTCTAGTCGATTTAAGCGATGTTTTTCAGTTTAAATTTGAGGGAAATGGAGATGTTTATCTAGATAATTTGTATTTTTATTCAGCAACTACAGATATTGAAGACGAAGATTTACCTGATAATTTCGTCCTTAAGCAGAACTATCCAAACCCGTTTAATTCGACCACTACCATCAGATACTCTGTTCCTTCCTATTCGAGTGTGAGTTTAATAATCTATGATATCAAGGGGGAAGTTATTGCATCCCTCAATGATTCGTATCAAGCCGAAGGATTCTATCAAGTCCATTGGGATGGAACTGATAAAGTTGGCAATCAAGTTAGTACAGGTGTTTATTTGGCGCGATTGCAGATAGGTGGATATATTAAGATCATTAGGATGGCTTTATTGAAATAAGTTTAGTATTCTGTGGCTTCTATTCATAGAGCAAAACTTGCCACAGCGAAGTCTCTAATAATATCAGTTTATGGGATTTGACCTCCTGTGTAGTAAACATATGGTAAGAGTGAAAAACTCGCATCTAAAATCCTATCGGCAATATTAATTCATATTTCATTTGATTATTTTGACACACCTTCCGTAACCCACTAACTGTCAGTGGCTTATTCAGGACTTAAAATCCCTCGGTAGCAATACTGTGACGGTTCAACTCCGTTCCCGAGTACTCGGCTTCCTTCGATGAACTACGCCGCAGCAAGCCAACCTGCTTAGATTAAAATTTCATATTAATAGTTCGTTGGAGCGAAGCTTGCAGAGACTTCAGTTAGTAAGCCCTCTAAGCAATTGAATATCATACACAACGATTCAGTGGTCACAATCATATTGAAATGGATCATGAGTTCATGCGCTTTGATAAATGAATATGATTCAATGATCACTAATTTAAATTCATTCCCAGATAGACTTTCCCATGCCTATTGCAGTCGCTTAACCAAAGGAATAACACAAAGAATTCAATGATGACAAAAGCACTTTTCGTATCTGACCTGCATGGACGAATCTCTTGGTATGATAAATTATTTCACGCTATAGAATCAGAGAAACCAAAGCTGGTTCTTCTGGGTGGTGATTTATTTCCCCACGCTATGTTTTCATCAGCACAATATCCCGATTTTATTAAGGACTACCTCCAGCCAAAATTCAGAAGCCTGAAGCGTTCTCTTAAAGAACAATATCCAAAAGTCATGCTTATTATGGGGAATGATGATCCCAAAGCCCTCGAAACAGAATTAGTAAGTGCCGGACTTGATAAGCTGTGGGAATATATCCATTATAAGAAAGAGATCTGTTCCAATCACTCTATTATTGGCTATTCCTATGTTCCACCAACTCCATTTCAGCTGAAGGACTGGGAACGTTATGATGTATCTCGATTTGTAGATCCTGGTTGTGTATCACCTGAAGAAGGCCTGCATACAATACCCACTGATGCAAATGATTTACGCTATTCAACCATTGAGAAGGATTTGAACCAACTATTTGAAGTTGAGGATATGTTGAAGATGATATGTCTATTCCACTCTCCACACTATCAAACAAAGCTCGACCGTGCCGCTTTAGATGGAAAGATGTATGATCATGCCCCTCTGGACGTTCATGTAGGAAGTGTCGCTATAAAACGTTTTATTGAACAAAAACAACCAAAAATTACCCTTCATGGCCATATCCATGAATCATCACGAATTACAGGCCAGTGGCAGGAAAAGATTGGTGAAACTTATGCCTTCAGTGCAGCCTATGAAGGTCCAGAGCTGGCTATTATCAAGCTTGACTTAGAAAATCCTCAGCTTGCTGAACGATTACTTCTCTAAGTTCGAATTATTTGTGTATCAATTCCATTTCCCAAAAGATGTCCCATCTCTAGTGGCAGAGCCGCATCACTTACAGCATTTATCTTAGCAGCAAAACTACTTCGGATTTCTATATCCTTATCTGTTACCAGATGTATATCCAGGAGAGTACCCGTCTTCACTCCTGAACATAGGAAATTCATTTCTGAGATCCCTAAGCTCCAGGCTTTTAGCCACAATAATAGGTCTGACTTCTGTTGGTCAGTACCTTGAAAATGTATCAAAATGTCAATATCACTCTCGGGACCTGCAGTAGAATTTTTAACACTTCCAAATACATAGAAGGCATTTACGCCAAAGCTGTCTGGATCCAGATAACCGGCTATTTTCTTCACGATATCTAAACGCCATTTCCAATGATTGAAAGAATCAATATTGGTGTAGGTGGATGTCTTCCTTCGAATTGGTAAATTCTCGCTTTGATCTGGCTCAGTAATATGAGCTTCTGCTCTGTTCTGCGTTGAGTTCATATAAACTGACAACTCTCGACCTTTATAGACACTTTTTACATCAATGACTTTTATGGTATCATCGAGTGAAGTAAATTCTGGTAGTAGCTGTTTAAGAATATTGGTTGATCCTGAGAAGAAATTATCATTAAAAACATTTCCGTATTCATCTGGATAGAGCGGCAAATACCGAATTGAAGCCTCAACCAGATCCTGAAAGAAGTGCGTTCCAAACGAAAGATCCGGAACATAATTCCCCTGTTTGCGAGCGACTTCAATGAGCATCGCTGTATTACAAATATCAGAGTAGGTGACATTCACACCCAGCTTAATATCACCACGACTACCCCAGCGGCCTGGCCCCATAAGAATAAAACTTCTTCGTGGAAGCAGTTGATTTAACTTACCCACTGCTCGCCCGACATTGAGCAATTCCTCCCTTGATCCTAACTTACTGTAACCGGTGGGATCTACATAAACAACATGTGTGATGCCTTTCACCAGACCATTTGAAACATAGCGATTTGCTGAGAATATTATATGCTCCTCAGAAACATTCGCAGGTATATCCACCGGTTCATACTCATCACCATAGCTCTGTGGTCTACATTGCAATAAGTACAGATCATCGCCATCAGAGGCAAATTCAACATCAACCGGTACACCCAAACTATTTTCCAGGACCTTAAGAATAGCATGCATTTGCTCAATAAAGTCAGTCTGCTTTTTCAGTACATCAAAAGTAACAACCAAATTTGATTCCTCAAGATTATCAAGTAAGGGCATGATCTTCCTGAATCTATCATTGTCCAGAATTGACATAACTTCAGTAATATTCGGGTATTCGGAAGCAATCTCACTCATAAGCTTGCGCAGTTCAATTGTCTCGAATGAGTTGGTTGTTAGATTGATGACATCTATGGCTTTAGGGGAGTATCTAATTTGTTCTTCAAGGGTAGCATTAACAGACAGTTTTGGTTGTCCTGGTGCTATCAGTGCCGGATAATCATCCCCTACCCTATCAACAGCACCAGTTCCCAAGCCTGGCACGAGACGAATCAATCCATCCTCCGGTTTAATCCGGGGCGACCAGAGAAAGTCATTTTTACTAAGCGCTACACCAGCATAGGCCGGGAAGTAATACTGACCTACTTTTTTACCAACAACCTCCTGAATCATAATTCCCATCTCTTCATGGAAATCAAGCAAGTTTCTCTCAGCACGGTATTTAATTGGGTCAGGACCAAACATTGAGGCATAAACTTCAGCGATGGCATCGATCAAAGCGATTAAGCGCTCCTGCTTACTGCCTTGATTTGCAATAAACACGCTACGATATTTCCCGGCAAAGGCAGCGCCAAGTCCATCTTCCAACAAGCTGGAACTTCTGACGATAAGAGGGCTATCTCCAAAATCATCCAGGGCCAAAGCTAATCCCTTGACAATCTCCGGCGGCAGATGTGAATTCTTGAATACCTGAATCACATGAGGGTATTCAAACTGAATCTGGGCAATCTCTTTGTACTTCTGGTCGAATACATCCTCGAGGTTGTTATACACAAGGAAGCTTCTGCTCCCATCAGATGTAATGTACCAGGTTTTAGGTGTCTTAATCTTCTCTAAAAGGTTTTTATACTTGGGAGAGGCTTTTAGTATTTTATCAGCCAGGGCAACTCCGGCACTCTTACCACCCAGTTTCCCACTGCCTTTTGCAGGGGTAATTACACGGTTCAAAAGCTCATAGAAATCGTTTACATTGAAATAGTTTTTCGCCACGTTAATGAAATGGGTTTGATCAGAGAGCAGTCTTCTGACTAAGGATACTTTAAAAGCTTTCTGACGAGGAACCGATAGTTCAGTACCACTGGGATCAAGATGATGATACCGTCCTATGGCATCTGAAATATCATTTAAGCTGCTTCTAGAATCTCCCAGAACATTTACTAGAAATGAGGACTTTTCTTCCCTAATCCATTTTTGGATAACTTGAAGTGCGTTGTTTTTTCCAAGCGTGTCTACGGCTATCTGAAAAACTCTTTCACTTATAGGGAGCAGGTCCTGAACTTGGACCCTCTTCCTGGGCTGATTCAGGTTTTCTACCAGACCAGTGTCATCTTCCTTATAAGTCGGACTGAAATGTTCCAATAACTCTTTTGCCTCTTCGCTACCCCCAAGGAACAAAAAGTTGGTCATTTTTCTGGATAGACGTTCTAATAAGGGTGAATCAGTATTACGGAGTAGTTCAAGTATGGTGACCCACTCATCATCATGTTTCTCTACTTCTTCTTTTCGATCAAACAGGCTCTTTAATAGACGATGCTGTAGGGCAATTCTAATGTGTCGTGCGATTGAATGAATCAAAGCCTGTTCTTCTTTCAAGAAAGGACCGTGATCCTGCCTGGGACGCTCTTCGGTATAGATAATATCAACTGAGCCGACTTTTTCGTCTTGGATAATAATATCAGCTTGCAGTCCCCAGGAAGACTCAATGCACTTCCCACTGCAATACTCTTGATCTTCGTATGTAATTTTAGCCTTACAGATATCAGGATATTGCCATCCACTGGGAATAATATGGACAATTTGGTTCAATAATTCATCTATGCTTGAGTCTTGCTGGTTAAGGATTTCATCTATCTCATAGATGCAACGCAGTTCTTTTTCACGCTCCCTTAACTCTTGGAGTAATAATTCTGAGCGACTTTTTTTCTTAATATTCATTTTATAATTACTCCTCGACCACTACGGCCGTCCACCTTGACTGTTAAGGGTTTTACCAACTTAACATGCTTCACATATTCAGTCTCAGATACGCACTCTTGTTTATCCAACCATTCCCAATCAAGACCATGATCATCAGAATGTCTGAGAGAGAAATAACTTACCCCAAAACTGGTGATATTGTGAAAAAAGTGAGACCCTTGACTAAACTCTTTATCCATCTCAGGTAAAGTTGATTCAACAATTACTTTGGCCTGAGATATTTGTCCCCAGGTTACCGGAGTTCCCAACCAGGGGTCTGAACTTCCCCACCGGCCAAAACCTATTAAAAGATAATCTATGCCATTCTCAATGGCTATGGCATTAACCGCTTCTATCTCACGGGCGATCTGGGGTGTGTGCTTTGCCTCAAAGGTTTGGGGCTTCACAAACACAATATGCTCAATAGCGCTGTTTTCACCGTTCCCCAGTACCCGCTCTGAGGCGAGTAGGATATCTTTACCGTTGAATTCATCCTTCTCAATGTCTATTTCATCAGCTAGTGCCAAGAGAGGTCTGACCTGAAGCAATCCAAAGCGTGTTGGGTTAAGGGTGATGGCAAATTCAATTTCCACTGGTGAATTCAAAGCATCCACACAGATATTCACTATATTTTTTATCAACTCATTTAGCGGGAATTGATTGTAAACAAGGATGGGAGCGAATGTGACCATTCGGGGACCAATCTCACCAAGCCCTACGTTGATCCTATCATTTCGTGGGTCATATGTAGAGGCCACAGATTTTAGCGTATCATCGTATTCAGCCTCTTTCAATCCACATTGGATCAAGTACTCAGATTCACTGATGGGATTGTACGCAGGAGGAGGACCTAAATTCACACTCCAGAACTTATTTTGAGTTTGCTTTAGCCATTCGCTCACATTCAGAAATGGAGGATTTGCTCTGGGTGATTTTGGTGTAAACCACCAGGATGGATCTCCATCAACAATGGTCTTGCCTAAACCGAGGGCAAGATTGACAATACCATCTTCCGGTTTTGAATGGCTGGGAGGGTAATAATTAAACGATCTGGCGACACCAGAAATATCTGGATAATATCTATCAAAATGGGGCTTGCCAACCACCTCCTGAATAATGACTGCCATCTTTTCATCAAGCAGGTCTTTACCGATGGCTCGGCGATAATCTTTGGCTGCCTTGAAGAAGGTGGATGCATAGACAAACTTGATGGCCTCAGTGAGCTTCCCAAAGCGAACATCTGTATCGCTTTCATTATTGGGGATCATTTTTGTTGCATAGATACCAGCAAAGGGCGCATCAAGGGCATCTTCAAGAATACTCGAAGAGCGCACTGCCAAGGGGTAATGAATTTGATCAATGATTGCCTTGAGGTCTCCCAGTATCCCAAACGGAAGATCAAAGTTTTGAAAAGCATGTGCTATCCGATCATCGGGTTGCTCCAATAGCATCTCGGGGCTGACTCGGTTCTGCTCCATGAAAGTGTCAAATACATCGGAGAGGATGACTGCCAAAGACGGAATATTGAATTCAATCTCTTTGAATTGTTCTGCATCAAAGGAAGTGGCAAGGTGTTTACTAATTCCAAACAGCCCCTGTGCTTTGCCTCCCAGGGCTCCTGAACCTATAACAGATGGCTTCTTCTGATCAGAGAAAAGCTTAAGAGAAAATGTCTCTAACTCACTCTCGGAATGTGTGTTTCCCGATTCTGTCATTTTGGACCACCTTTTTTTGAGGGCGCCCTTTAAATCCACCCACGATCTTTAGATGCCTGAACGACCCGTCCAATTGCAATGACATAAGCAGCATCCCGCATATATAATTTCTTTTTTCTGGATAGATTACTTACAGCAATATAGGAAGTGGTCATCTTAGCATCGAGCTTACTCAACACCTCATCCCGGGGCCAATAATAGTTCATATTATTCTGAACCTGTTCGAAGTAACTGCAAGTCACACCACCTGCATTAGCAATGAGGTCAGGGATAATTTGAATGCCCCGTCTCTTTATGGTGACATCAGCTCCCGGTTCAGTTGGACCGTTGGCACCTTCAGCAATTATTTTTACTTGCTTACTGATACTCTCTACGTTGTCTTTGGTAATCTGATTCTCAAGAGCAGCCGGAATTAAGATATCAACATCCTGTTTTAGCCAGTCATCCCCTGCCAGAACTTCATAACCAATATCCTGTGCTTTCTGCTTATCGATTCCACCAAAAGAATTGGTAATACTTTGCAGTGCCTTAAGGTCTATCCCCTCTTTTTTCTTGTAGGAGTATGACTTTTGATCCGCTTGGTCCCAGCTTGAGACACAAATCGTCTTGCCACCTAGCTGATGGTACAACTCAATAGCATATTGAGAGACGTTGCCAAATCCCTGGATACTAGCTGTCGTGTCCATGGGTCTGACATTCATTTCTTTTAGCATTTCACGTAAAGTAATGACCAGACCATACCCAGTGGCTTCTTTTCGTCCCAGAGATCCACCGACGCCTACAGGCTTTCCGGTAATAAAGCCAGGATAACGACCGCCAAAAATTGTCTCATATTCATCCAGCATCCACAACATATGCTGAGCATTGGTCATTACATCTGGTGCTGGAATATCTGTTACTGGTCCAAGATTTCGAGCTATCTGCCGAACCCATCCACGACATATTTGCTCTTGTTCATGCAAACTCAAATTATGTGGATCACAGATGACCCCACCTTTACTCCCACCCAGTGGGATGTCCACTGCAGCAGTTTTCCAAGTCATCCACATTGAAAGTGCTCTAACCGTGTCAATGGTCTCCATGGGATGAAACCGAACCCCTCCCTTGCCTGGACCACGGGCATCGTTGTGCTGAACACGAAAGCCCCTGAATATCTTCATATTTCCATCATCCATGCGGATTGGGATATTGAAGTGATATTCTCTCATGGGAGTTCTCAGTAGATCCCTGGAAGCTTGATCCAAATCGAGCATTTCAGCGATATTGTCAAACTGAGATTGAGCCATTTCAAAAGCGTTAAAAGATGGGGTGCTCATATTTATATGCCTTTATATTCTTTGCCGGAGCAGTCACATATGGGTCTCCGACGTATGGTTTGTCAACTCACAAATATCAACAACTCTGATTTAGCAAATTTCAGTCCAATTGCATATACTTTCAAGCATTACTCCACAAAACCAGTTTTAGTACATAATTACATCTGTTATCTCTCATAATCTCTTTGCAGAAATATCGCTCCTAAACCAAGCGCGGGACATTACTTAAATGGGCCACAGAAAGTGCTGTTCCGGTTTGATTCCGGACCGGGGTACATACTGCGTCCCGACCTTCTGTCGGAATCTTCGGTAAATAAACCAATCTGTCAGAAAAGCTACAACATTGCAGAGTGGCGTCTGCCATGTCGCAGTCCTAAGAACCAAGACTGGTCGCTACAGTCACACATAATGCACGGACTTTCGAGCTCCCTCAACGGAAACAATTGCATCACCTATGTGTTCGACTAAACTATGAGCCTTATGAGGACACCATCAATTTCGATAAGCACCATTTATTTGAGGAAAGCAATTTTCCCGCTGCTCCTCATGTCTCTCGCTCTTGGTGATTGGCACCTCCATGCTGAATCCGCCCATCCTTGCGATACGACTCACACCGCTGTGGATACAGATATGAAGTGGCACCCACATGGGACCTGTGAAGAAACAGAAACAAATGTCAGTCATGATGATCTGAGCGGACTCCTATTGGCCTCAAAATATGATCAGATGGATGTTTCTGAACCTGCAAATGCAATTCACACTTCTCCGAACAATTTGATCCATCTGGAAAATGGCCACGATTGCCACACCCCCCTAATGATCCATACGCGGCTTTGTATTTCCACTGTTTTGCTCATTTAGAACCACCCCTTCTCTACACATAATCAATTAAAACTTTAACCCCTCTAAATAAGGAGGGATAAGATGTACAAACGTATAGTCTTATTCGCGATGGCATTATCCATCGTCTATTCGCAGCAGGAACTCAGTTTCCAAGAGGCATTTCAACGGAGACTTGAAATAGATAGTGGTCTTCAGGCATTAAGTCACCAACGAATTGGCTTGAACCTAAGTAAGGAACTATCCCAGGCATTGGCCCCAACTGAATTTGAATCCGTCTTCGAAAATTTTGGGCAAGACGAAATCGAACTTTCAGCAAGGCAGACCTTTGAAGTTCGCTCGATAAGAAGAAATCGGGCAGCCCTTGTGGATGCAGAGCTCGGGATTATTGACAATGAAACTCAAACCTATCAGGACGATATTCACTATCAGCTCTGCATGTATTTCCTGGAATCAGTGCATTGGCACAAGCGTCTAGAGTTAGCTGAGGAGAGGCTCATTCTTACAGAACAGACCCTGGACTGGCAAAATCACCAATTCAATGAGGGTGCTCTCTCAGAATCTGAGCTCATAAGGAGTCGACTTGAGATTGCTCGGCTCGAATCTGAGCTTGAGCGAATTAAAACATCCATTGTGCGGTACACGATGGAAATAAGCACCTACCTGGATACTGTTCTCACATCATCCACACTCCCAACCACCCTCCCTAATCTTCCGACGAAGAACACGATTGAGAAGACCTGGAGAGAAAGCTCGACAGCTCCCATGATTCGCGAAAAGCAGGCTCACATCAATACCATGAAGGCTATGAAAGCAGCAGCAGAATTACCCTTTATCAGCTCCTTCGCCATTTCAGGTGGTATGAAGATTCTTCCCGAACAAAATCAGCAGTTTCCAGTTATGGGTATATCAATAGAGTCACCTCTGTTTTCAAAACGGGGAGTATCTGCCAAACTACGTAACTATGAATTGCGTGCTGGCATGGATGAGCTTGATAACATCTACTCTCAGCTTGAAATCGTGAGAGAAAGATGGATGAGCAGGTGGCTAATCACTGAACAGCGGTTGTCAACTTTAAGAGAATCTCTCATTCCTGAGGCAAGCCTGTTGTATAAGCGAATTGAGACAGAGTATCGAGCTGGAGCCCGACCCTACCTGGAAGTATTGGATGCACAATCGCTCCTTACTGATCTACAGGAGAATGCAATGACCCTTGAAATGGAGCAATCCGCACTCCTTTTTGAATTAAGCCTAACACTGGGAGTTAAGATCTATGAGTTCAACTAAATATCCCCTGTTCCTTTCATTCACTATCATTTTATTTCTCATGCTGGGATGCGATAATCATGCTGAGGACCAGGATAATCATGCAGTCCACGAGGAGACGACACAGGCTGATATTTCAGACGAGGCTCATGATGAGCATGAAGATGAGTTAATTATTGAGCTTTCCGCTCCTGAGATTGCGAAGGCTGGCATCAATTTCATAGATGTAGTCGCAGGCAAGATACCAGGAACGAGAAGGCTGTACGGCGAAATCCGTTTAAACGAAGATCGTGTGATACACAAATTCCCCAAGTATCCTGGTATCGTGCGAGATGTGCGAGGAACCATTGGGGACAGGGTCTTCGAAGGGGATACTCTGGCCATGGTTTTTAACACAAGTACCCTGAGCATCTATCCAGTCATAGCAGCCCAATCCGGTGAAATTCTAGAGAAGCACGCAGTTATTGGAGAATTTACTGATGGTGCAGAGCCACTCATGGTGATAGGGGATCTTCGTACTGTCTGGGTGGATCTTCATGCTTTTGAAAAGGATCTGCCACTTCTCAAAAAGGGTCAGGTATTGACACTTAAATCAATCGAAGGGAATGAGCAAATCCAAACCACAATTCGGTATATAAAACCGGTCATGGATTCAATCACAAGGACAAATGTCGTGCGCTGCATAGTTCGTAATTCATCTGGAACCTGGAACCCGGGTAGACTTGTATACGCTGAAGCGGCTTACGATCATGATGGAGAGGAAGTCCTGCTTGTGCCAGAAAGTTGTATTCAAACCTATGAATCAGAGCATGTGGTCTTCAGGCCGGAGTCTGATACTGAGTTTGAGGTAGTCACTGTTAAGGTCGGTCAACGAGGCGGGGGTTTGATCGAAATCCAAAGCGGACTGAAGCGAGGTGATAGGATTGTATCCAATGGGTCATTCTTCCTCAAGTCCGAGTTGGTAACATCCTCCCTGTCCGGTCACGCTGGCCACGGTCATTAGGAGATACTCCATGCAATTTCTAATGAAACAGAAGGTACTTATCTTTCTTTTGATAGGTCTGATACTGGGATTTGGAATCTGGGAATATACCCATCTCCCCAAAGATGCTTTTCCTGATATCTCACCGGTAATGGTTCCCATCTTTGCCGAAGGTCACGGTATGGCGCCTGAAGAAATTGAGCGTCTTATCACCTACCCTATTGAAAGTTCAATGAATGGATTACCCGGTGTTACCCTCGTTAAATCTACTTCAGCTTTTGGATTGGCTGTTGTCTATGTCTATTTCTCCGATGAGACAGACATCTATTTCGCCCGCCAGTTGGTGAATCAAAGACTGAATTCCGCCATGGAGGATTTGCCTGACCTGGAAGAAGCACCGACACTGGGACCAATTAGTTCTGGACTGGGTGAGGTATTTATGTACTACCTCACACTTGATGAAGGCTTAGCCCACCTCGAGGGGAAAGATCCAGGGGCATACCTGCGTGAGATCAACGATTGGCAGGTCAAGTACCAACTCCAAACCGTACCCGGAGTCACTGAGATTCTCTCCATGGGAGGACATGTCCTTCAGTACCAGGTCAAGCTTAATCCACTTAATATGCTCGAATACGACATTTCGATCGATGATGTTGTTTCCGCAATTAAAGACAATAATCGAAACGTAGGTGGGCAATTTCTGGTTGTTGGATCTGAGGAATATCTGATCCGTGGTGTGGGGTTGCTGGAAGAACTTGAACAGATCGGGTCAATCCCATTAAAGGTCGAAAACAGTGTCCCAATTACGCTGGAGCACATCGCTGAAATAGGATATGGCAACGAAACCCGCCGTGGTGTTGTCAGTATGGACGGCTCACAAGAAGTAGTAGCAGGCATTGTCATCAAACTACTGGGGCAGAACGCTTCTGAAGTTATCGATGCGTTAAAGGCAAAATTGCCCGAGGTTCAGAAAGCCTTGCCACAGGGTGTGCGGCTCATCCCCTATTACGATCAATCCGAGTTGGTATCAAAGGCCACTGGAACAGTCATCAGTGCCCTTTTCCAAGCGGGGATCCTGGTTAACCTGATCCTCCTCCTCTTCCTCTGGAACTTCAGAACTGCAATTATCGTCGGTTTCAGTCTTCCCATTAGTGCCTTAGTCGGTGTCATTCTAATGGGTTGGCAGGGAATCTCTGCCAACCTCATGTCCTTTGGTGGTATCGCCATAGCCATTGGAATGCTCGGTGATGGCTCCATTGTTGTAGTTGAGAGCATCTATAGAAAATTGCAATCCCTTGATACAACGGAGGAAGACAAACGCATTGGAGCAATCATTGGCGCCGTAAATGAAGTTCGGCAACCAATTCTATTTTCAGTTGCGATTATCATCATGGTCTTTCTTCCCATTTTCTCTCTCCAGGGAATCGAAGGAAAGCTCTTTAGACCGCTGGCTATCACCATTGTTTTCGCTTTGATGGGATCGCTTATTGCTGCCCTTGTTATCTCACCGGTGCTATCGAGTATCATCATTCGGAAAACTCGGCTAAACGAGCCGCGGTTCATGTCAGTACTTCGCAAGGGGTACAAAGAGTTACTCCTTTCACTGACCAAGAGGAGTTGGATGATTGTAATCCCAGCAATACTGCTTCTTGTTATCAGCCTCATGCTGGTTCCACGGTTGGGAACAGAATTCGTCCCCACGCTTGAAGAGGGCGCAATACAGGTAATTATTACCTCCGCCCCGTCAACAAGTCTTGAAACAATGACTGAACTTATCCAGCGAATGGAACGAGATGTGGTACAATTTGATGAGGTGGAACACGCCATTACAAAGATCGGACGACCAGAGGCAGGAAGCCACCCGCACCCGGTCAACTTTGCCTCCATGCAGATCACATTGAAATCTCAGGATCAATGGACTTACAACAGCAAGGAAGATTTGGTAAATGGATTAGCCCAAAAACTTGGTGAATATCCTGGCGTTCAACTGAATTTTACCCAACCCATACAAAATCTATTCGACGAGTTGCTTTCTGGAGTTCGGACCCAGCTTGCAATAAAGATATACGGCGAAAACATTGATACTTTGCGCCACTATGCAGAGCTCACGGGACAAGCTGTCTCTGGTATACCAGGTTTGGTTGACCTTGGAATCGAACAAAGCTGGGGGCAACCCCAATACCGCATCACTCCAAATCGTGAAACAAGTAAACGCTACGGTATTACTGTGAATCAAATCATGGAAGCCATCGAATTGGCTGTTGGTGGAGAGGTCGTCTCTCAGATATACAAGGAAACGCGACGCTTTGGCATCCATGTTCGCTTTCAGGAGCAATTCAGGGATGATGTGAATGTCCTCGAGGGTATTCTTGTGCGTCGAACCAACGGGTCCCTCATCCCCCTGCGTGAGGTTGCCACTGTGGAGTCCGTTCTTGGTCCCGTGCAGATCAATAGGGAGAAAAACCAGCGCCGCTGGACCGTAAACGCCAACATAAGAGGAAGAGATTTGGGAGCTGTAGTATCTGACATAAGAGATCGCTTGTCAGAGCAAATCCAACTTCCTGCGGGTTATACCCTGGAAATAGGAGGTCAGTTCGAGAACCAGGAGCGGGCAATGCAAAGGTTGAGCTTTGTCATTCCAGTAGTTCTTATCTTGATTTTCGCATTCTTGCTGATGGCATTAGAATCTGTGAAAGAAGCCGCATTGATATACATCAGTATACCACTTTCTCTGATCGGTGGCATCTTAGGCTTGTATTTCACGGGTGAGTATCTGAGTGTACCAGCGGCCGTCGGTTTTATTGCAGTATTCGGAATTGCAGTCCAAAACGGACTTGTTTTGATCAGCACGTTCCAGCGACTGGAGGGAGAAGGTCTGTCCAGGCGGGATGCAGCCTTGCAAGGTGCGGAAATCAGACTGCGGCCAGTCCTCATGACTGCACTCACTACTATCTTTGGGTTGATCCCATTAATGTTGGCCACAGGAATAGGTTCGGAGATACAGAGACCGCTAGCGGTGGTGGTCGTTTTTGGACTATTTAGCTCAACTGTACTAACTCTTGGAATACTTCCTGTCTTATACTCATTGATGAAGACTAAATAGATATGTAACTGCACATCCAGTGCACATGACAACAATATAATCCCTGTAACCATCTGACTATCTGATGGTTACAGGGATTTGTCATTGGAATTAAAATCCCTCGGCCCTTGCCGGCTACACTCTTCGAACTTCAGCGCTGTAGGCTCACCTAGACTTCGGCTCGCTAGCCATTCTTTCAATAGACGCATACCCTTCCCATAATAAAAACCCCTGGCAAATGCCAGGGGTTTCATCAAATCTATTTAGGCAAGATTGCCTGCATATTCCATGGGCATTACTTGAGCGTACCACCCATCTTCAACTGATAGTGTACTGCATCAATCAAATCCTGATCACTGCACTCCATACAGGTGCCTTTTGGTGGTAACATGCCATATTTCCCCTGATAGCCTTCTGTCGCATGTTTAATGAGAGTAGGTACTCCTTTGGCAGCGCTTTCTTCCCAGCGTGCCAGATCTGCATGTTTAGCTGCACCAGCCAGACCGCCATCATGGCAAGCGAAGCAGTATTTTTTGTAGACGGCCTCACCATTTGCCAGATCATAGCTCATCTCCGTTGATGCTTCACCTCCGGCAGCCATTACCTCAACTGCATCAGCTGGTGCAGCTTTAGCTGGCTCAGCAGTTGGTTGTTCTGCCTTTTCACCCCCACATTGAATGAGCATGAGCCCCAGTGTCAAGACCACTAAAATAATTCCAAAACGTTTCACTCTAACCTCCATATTTTTCCATATTGATTGCTAATTAGCATATTCGCGAAGGTAAATGATAATATCTGGCATACCAGAATATTTCGCCATCTATGGAGAGAGATTTTTAAGCAATTATCTCTCATACCGGGGAACCTGAAAATGTCTCAGGCGTAATCCCAATAGGCTTTTTGTTAAGCGTTCGTTGAACTAAAATGAATGGAGGTGTTCTATGAAACAGAACAAACTCAGCATCATTATTGGTTTGATTTTCGTATTGGCCGTAGCCATCGAAGGGTATTATATCCTTGACCTCCGTCAACAAATCAATAATGAAAAAACTCAGACACAGGATTCTGTGAACCTTTCAGTTCCTTTCGATGATTGGTTCAATGGAAACGACGACAATCTGTTTGATTTATTCACAGATTTCGACAACATGCAAAGAGACATGGATCAACTCTTTGGCCGCTTCTCACTGAACTTCAGAGGCAGTCCCTATTTTGACTCTGTGTTTGGTAATTATACTTCTTCACCTGCCATGGATTTTATCGAGGAAGAAGACAAATACGTCATCGATGTCGATCTCCCTGGATCTGAAAATAATTCAATCGAGGTGAATATTGAGAATGGGATACTGAACATCAGTGCGGATATTCAACAGGATCAAGAGCACGATGATATAAATTTCCGACATCGTGAACGCTATTCTGGAAAATTGAAACGTTCACTCACATTGCCTCTGGATGCAGATTCGGAAAAGATGACGACTCAATTGGACAGGGAAGTTTTGAAAATCATTATCCCTAAACGGGATTAATAAACATATCCTCCACCTTGTGGAATAAAACAGAAAGGGGTCCAAATTAGACCCCTTTCTGTTAGTGGAGGATGGTATAGAGCTTACTTCACTTTTACTTCAATCTCTTTTGGTAGCGCTGCTTTCTTTTTTGCGATGGATACATGCAAAATACCATCAGCAAAGTTGGCATCGATCTTACCCTCCTCGACATTGTCTGGAAGATAAAGTGAGCGTTCAAAGGTACCGTAGGCAATCTCGCGATAAAGATATTCTCCCTTTTCCTCGTGCTCCTGGCTGTGCTCACCCCTGATCGAGAGCGTATTGTTATTCATAGATACATGAATTTCATCCTTTTTAAACCCAGGCATTGAAAAGTGGATCTCATAAGTCTTCTCCAGTTCCTTCACATCCATGGCAGGACGCCAGGTATCTTTGATTGAATGGGCAGGTTCGTCGAAGAAAGAACGGAACATGTCGTCAACCAAACTGGGCACTCTGGGTCTTGTCACTTTGACTAAAGTCATGATTACACCTCCTTCATTATTGTGTGTCAATGAACTGTCGAGGTGACCATTTTCGAAAACTATACCAGGGGTATCTGTCTGTCAAACCTTCAGAGATGAACAACTTATTTTGGTCAAAATTGCACACTGCCCTCTGAGGAATTCTGTCAAAACGTAATATCCTTAAGTGGGAAGACTGTCATAATGACAAGCCCGGTTGCAGTCCTGTGAAATGAGCCAAACTCTAAATCAATATCACCTGGCAATTTGGGAAAAATCCGATTGTCTGTTATTGCAAAAAAAGCCCCAGACATTGTCCAGGGCTCTTGATTAATTAGATGTGTGGATCAGGTTATTTGAGATAGACCATCTTCATCGTCTGACTGATCTCCCCTGCCTCCAGGCGGCAAAAATAGATACCTGTGCTGACTTTATTGCCGGCAGCATTCAAGCCATTCCAATTGATTTGATGATTACCTGCAGATTGAGCTCCAGTGACCAGTTGGGCAATCTCTCTTCCAGCCACATCATAAACCTTCAGGGTTACATCTATCTTTTCCGGTACTGTATAACTGATGGTAACACTGGGATTAAACGGATTGGGATACAGACTGGTAATACCTGGTCTCATCCCATTCAGAATGCCTTCAGAGTCGATTCCAACGTAATCAAGGTCAAACCATTCCAGGAATCTGCGCATGAGGTCGGCTCTGGCCTGCCAGCCTTCCCCCTCCAGGGGTGCCAGGGCCTCAAAGCCAAAGGCCAGGAAGATGGTTTTATAGCCATTTTGAATGGTGGTTGTACCTCCAGATCGATAAGCCAACAAGGGATGTTGAAATAGGGTACGACCATGGGACAACCTGGTCACAATGTCTGGACTGGTTTGATTTTCGGCTCCAAAATAATTATTCACGATGTATTGGTCCGTGTTGGTCATGATTTCATGTTCAGGGTCACCAAATATGTAAATGGCCCGGGCAACACTTTCATCATAAGCCGCAGCGCAATACTCAGCCAAAAATGCAGCCTGATCTTGACCACCATCAGTGAGATCCTGTCCTGAGAGCATCAGCCTACCACCTGAATCTTGATAGCTTGAGAGCAATTCAATCACAGGTTGAGTCAAAGGCAATTCAGCGTTTCCAGAGAACCAGACCACATTGGGTTGAGAGAGTAACCAGGCTTCAGCAGGCATTCCATCCTGGGAGATATCCCATTTGGCGTATACGATATCATTGTCCTCCAGTGCCCTCACATAGTATTCCTGAACATCTGCTGCCCCAGATATTGCACCATCTGCATCGATAAGTGCCACCTGAGGATCGCCAATTACCATTTCAAATTCTAAAGTATCAATGGTTTCAGCGGTGGTGTTGCTCACTGCTATCCTGAGACCTGTTGTGCCATTCTCGAAGGTTGAGGCAAGTGTGAAATCAAGAGCCGAGCTTGAGATGGCCGATGTATTCATGGCGAGGTCTTCAAAACTGATCTCAGTAGTATTAAAATTGAAGGCCGGGTTTTCAGAAATGATAGTAGCAGATATTCCTGAAGTCAAGATACCATAGTTGACCAACTCGATCCAAATTTGGCCATTCTCTTCAGGTGACAGGAAACCATCATCATTTTCATCTGTGTAGGTCATATCAGCAATGTAAAGGTGGGGATTGGCTTCAGTCACTTCGGCGGAAGCGGACATGATTGAATCGGAATCTGAAATATTAAAGAAGGCAACCTGTGTATTTTCACCGGCATAGTTCATGGAGGACGGATAGGTTTCGAAGTCGAAATTGCGATTTCCACTGGTACCAGGCCAGGGATGTCCAGGCGTGGTTCCTCCACCATACCCACTTGCTGGCTCTACATCTACCAATCGATGTTCTTCATCGCTATTGTGCCTAATTGAATTGTCGATATGATAAATCATCAAACCCGTTCCTGCCAAATGTTGATCTGACCCAAGAATCTGGCGATTTTCAATGAGGAAATACTGGCGACCTACATCCTGTCCATGGCTGTAGTCACTTTCAAAGGGATCTAATTCACCATTGGTCCAGAGCTTGAGGACAAAACCTGTTTCTACAACAGGGGAAAACAATATTTCGTCCACGTTGACATCCTGAACGACTGGAATGACCCAGCCCATCATTTCCTTACACCAGGCTGACATATGTACTGGGCTGCTGGGTGTTGTCCAGGATCCACCGGACATGAGGCACCAGTCCCCCACACCATCAGAGCTGTAATCAGTATCATAAAGGTCAGGCAATCCCAGGGCATGTCCAAATTCATGGGAGAAAACACCGATCTCTATCATGCCACCAGTTGTACTTTCAGCAGGCTGCATTATATAATCATCTACTAATATGGCAGAGCCATTAGCTCCCATGTCATTGGTAGAGTAGGCCGAGCCCCACATAGCTGAATAATTCCAGCGATGCGACCAGATGGGAGGTCCACCACCTTCACCACCAGGACCTGAATGTACAAAAAATGCAGCATCCACGACTCCATCATCATCACCGGAATTGGCGACCCCATCGGGGCCATCATTATCGTATTGGGTAAAATCAATTTCCAGATCCGCCTGGTCCAGCGTTTCTTTTAGAAAACTTCCCACACCACCTGGTGGATCAGTAAAACCGTTGTCATAGGGTTCTGTCTGGGATCCTTCATAATAGGATGCCACCTGAGACATCTCATACCAGCCATAAACGGTTCCAGATAAATGAAATTGGCCATAAGACATTTCTTCATAGTGCTCCGCCATGGTAATGCTGGGCCAGGGACCATCAAAGAGCTCTGCCTGCAGGTCACTCACCACGCCAACTGGATCATTAACATTGGTATAGGATCCCAGGATCACCGGAAAACTCATATGGACGTCCTCTCGCAGATCTCGGGTTCCATTTTCAGCATGCTGGATGTTGGCTTCCCTGATGCTTCGCATTTTTGCAGCCAGGCCCCCTTTTTGATATTCTTGTCCCATCAAAAAAGTGGATTGAATCACCTTATCAGACGCAATAATGCCTGGCTTTGCCGGTGATGATGCGTATAGCGCGCTAATTCCCATTGAAAGGATTAAAATCATAAATTTATACATATCTACCTTTTGTCTCCAATTTACAGGAGCCCCATTTATGTTTCAGAATATTAAAAATGACAATTTCACTCCCGAAATCTAGGCTTGATGAACCAAATTCAAAGATTTCAAAATTTACATTATTATACCGCCAGCAGGTCGGATAAAAAACTTTTGATGAACAAATGAAAAAGCCCCAGATATTTGTCTGGGGCTTTCGCGTTTCTCCAATTCGTCTATGTATCTATAAATCAGTCCAGATGATGGTTTCCGTCAATCACAGCCCCAAATTGAGCTGCTGAATAAGGTTTTTGGAGATATCCGGTGAAGCCATTCTCCTGATACCCCTCTATATTGTGTTTTTCATAAGCTGTCATGGCAATCAGAGGAATATTTTTATAGCAATGATTGGCTTTAATTTTTTCCGCCAGATCCATTCCGGATATCCCATTTCCCAGAGACACGTCTAAAAACATAATCTCAACATCTTTACGATCTTTGATAATTTGTAAGGCGTCTTCACCTGACTCAGCATATAAAGCTTCGATATCCATATTTTTGACCATATAGCTGATGATCAATCTCCAACCCGGATCATCTTCAACAAACAATAACGTTTTTTTCTTGGGTGGTATTAGGATTTCCATATTCGTGTCTCCTCAAATGGGTGTTGGTGTAAAACGTGACATGAATATAGAGTCATTGCACCTTGCTCTAATGAGGGGAGCCCTGTTTTGGAGGAGGATAATCCCTAATTTCGCCAGGAGATAGACCAGGGATGCTACAACTGTTTAATAGTCCACGGCTTAACTACATTTGCTCTCATGGAATGGGTCAATGAATTCATAGACATCAAAATTGATGATACCTTTTAAGATGATGTTGAAGACTCAAAGGAAATCTTGGCAGTTCGAGCTCAATCATCTTAGAGAATTGATGCCCTCAAAAAAACGCTCTCAAAATATTTGCAGCTTTTATTTAAAGAAAATGCTTTTGACTACCCCATGTGGGTTTTAATCAGATCCATGAATACTGGACGATAGGTAGCACCAATGGGAAAACTTTTTTCGCCGATATAGACTCTTCCCTTGTCGATGGTGTTTACCTTGGAGAGACTAACAATAAATGATTTGTGGATTCTGCAAAACCGATCTGCCGGCAATAAATCCACCATCTTTTTCATGGACATGTAGGAAAGATGCTTGTCTTGATTGGTGGTGACACTGAGATAATCGCCCACCGCCTCGACATAAAGAATGTTACGCAGATCCACGCGGTTGACCTGCCCCTCCTCCTTGAGGAAAATGAAATCCCTGCCCGTTTGATTTCCTTCTTCTTTTGAAGTTGGAGCTTCAGAGCCTGCCATTTTTCCGCTGGATGAGGTCAGGCGATCACGAGCCTTATTCAAAGCCTGAATAAAGCGTTCCAGGGAGAATGGTTTGTGGAGATAATCAACTACATCCAGCTCAAAACTTTCCAAGGCATACTCACGATAAGCTGTGGTGATAATGGCCAGGGGTGGACGTCGCAGACTCTCCAATAATTTCAATCCCGTAAATTTAGGCATGTTGATATCTAAAAATATGAGATCAGGCCGTAGCGTGATGATGGCCTCATTGGCTTCAAATGCATTCTTGCACTCTCGGAGAAGTTCAAATCCTGGAACATCAGACAGATATTTTTTAATGACTGCACGAGCCGGTGCTTCATCATCAACAATAAGACAGCGAATATTTGTCTGTGAGCTCATTGGGTCTCATCTCCAATAGTGATGTTGAGGTGAACGCTAAATTCATGCCCATCATCCTTGATTTCAAAGTCATGTTTACCAGGATAGATAAGATCAAGTCGTTTACGAACATTTTCCAGGCCAATCCCCCCCACACTCACAGCACTCTTCATGTCATCATCAAAATTATCCCGAAGATTTGTACACCGAAATTTCAGTTTACCATTGTCCTGTTTGAGTTCAACATCAATAAAGGGCTGGCCACTTGAAATGTTGGCCCCATGCTTGAAAGCATTTTCGATGAGTGGGACAAATAACAGTGGGGCGATCATCATAGATGAATCAGTGACATCCATCTTAAAATCAACCTGGACAGACTCATCAATACGTACTTTTTCCAGAGCAATATAGTTGGTTAAAAACTCCATTTCCTTTTCCAGCCGAACCTGCTCATCCTGGCATTCGTAAATGATATAGTTCAACAATCCTGAAAGCTTCAGGATTAGGTCTGGTGTCTGGGGAGATTCCAACAGACTATGCGAGTAAATATTGTTCAAAGAATTGAACAAGAAGTGAGGATTGACCTGGGCCTTGAGTGAATCAAGTTCTGCTTTCAACTGCCTACTCTCCAGATCCTTGACTGAAAGCGACTCCTGGTGTAGTCGAAGATTCTCACGCATAAAGTGCAGAGCTGATGTTACTGCTACCAATGACAATTGCATAAAAGCCATAGGTAGGACAAACATATAGGATGGTCTATCCCTCAAAATGAAGGGCGGGCTAAAATCGGGGAATATGCGCATGAGCGAAACAAGTATTCCTCCGTTTAGCAGCACAACAATAATCATGAGTAGGCCATACAAAAAGAATTTGCGCATTTCAAAATATCGGGGAATCAGGATGTTTAGATTCATATAAACGACTGAAATCATTACCGCCACTTGCAGTAGTTCAAATGGTAGATGAAAGCTTACATCCCTACCCTCATTGGATCTCAATAAGCTGATCAGAAACAGGAAGATAAAATAAGCACCCCAAAAAAGCAGGTGCTGGGCAACGCGGCTGTATTTAAGCTTCATTCGATTTATCATGGCGGGAATATAGGTTTTGGCACCCACTTCATCCCCAACTTTCGAAATCTCCCCTGCTTCACACGACCAACGAGGCAATACCCACGATAAACACCGTGTAAGACGAATATCGCGCCCATTTATGATTTGATCGCCTGAAAACCAGCTTCATCGAATACCAACATACATGAACTTGACATCGATCTAGGTTCACCCCGCAATGAAAAAGAAGTCCAAAAACCTGGAGAAGCACACAATGAATGTTACAATTAAAAACACAATAAGTCTGGTCGCTGTTCTGGCAGGGTCACTTGCCATAATGTTTCTGCTCATGGCCATGAAAAGCTCTCCCGAGCGCAAAGCTCAAGAGGATACACGTCTTGTCATAGCGACTCTGCAAATTATAAACTCAGACATTCAGATCACTGTACCAGTCATGGGGAAAATCAGTGCCCAAAAGAAGGTCACGCTATACGCCGAAGTTTCTGGCCTTCTACTACAATCTCAAAATGATTTTCTCGCAGGATACAAATTTGAAAAGGGTGATGTCATGCTGCGAATTGACAGTGAAGAGTCAGAATTAAATCTGAAAGCCCAACGCAGCAATCTCATGACCGCAGTTGCAGCCTTGCTTCCTGAACTGAAATTCGATTATCCCGAGAGTTATATCAGATGGGAAACCTATTTAAAGGCATTTGATATCAATGAGGTTACATCTCCCCTCCCCAAGCCTCTCAACGAGCGTGAGAGCTATTTTGTAGCCAACAAGGGCATTGCTAAAACCTATTACGATATTAAAGCCTCAGAAACCCGTCTTTCCAAATACACCATTCGGGCCCCCTTTAATGGCAGCGTAACTGAGAGTTATATCAAACCTGGAAATCTGGTTCGAAGTGGACAAGCCCTGGGGGTGTTTCTAAACCCTGATGTTTATGATCTGGAAACCACAGTTGGGATCAACGAAATTGAGCATATCACTGTAGGTGATCGTGTAAAACTCAGTAATGGCAATTCAGAATCTATATGGATAGGCACAGTAAGCCGTATAAGTGATGGTCTGGATGTCAACAGTCAGATGGTAAAGGTCTTTATCTCAGTTTCTGGTTCTGGACTGAGAGAAGGCATGTATCTCAAAGGAAATATCCAAACAACTTCATCCCTTGAAGGTATGATTCTACCCCGCAAACTTCTGGAATCAAACAATACCGTCCTGGAAGTCCGGGATGGAAAAATTAATCGTCTCGCAGTACATGTGGTTTCAACTCGAGGTGAAGAAGCTGTTGTTACCGGTCTGAGTGATGGAACGCAGATCTCCCTGAGAACTCAGAATCTGCAAAATGGAACCGTCGTTCAAGTCATTAAAGATGAAGCAGATAATTCTAAAATTGCAGGCTAAGGAAATATCATGAAATCCCTTATTCAATATTTTATCAAATACTCCACAGCGGGGAATGTCATTATCCTGCTCCTGGTTTTTCTAGGACTCCTGGGTTTTAGCTCCCTGCGTTCAACCCTCATGCCTCAAATTGACATGGGTGTCATCAATATTATGACAACCTATCCTGGCGCTTCCCCTGAGGAAGTCGAACAAGGTGTTGTCCTCAAAATTGAGGAAAATATCCAGGGCATCAGCGGCATAAAGAGAATCACCTCCACTTCAATGGAAAATGTGGGAACTGTCACCGTAGAACTCATTAGTGGTAGAGATCCTGATCTGGTTCTGCAGGAGATCAAGAACGCTGTCGATGGCATTAATTCCTTCCCCTCGGGTATTGAACCACCACGCACAGCCAAATGGGAATTTCGTTCAGAAGCCATTGAATTCATGATAAATGGAGATGTTGATCTCCACGAATTGAAGGATGCTGCTCTACGGATTGAGGATGATTTATTGGCTATGGATGGCATCTCAAAGATCGAGCTCAAGGGGTTTCCTGAAGAGGAGATAGAAATTGCTTTCCGGGAATCTGATCTGGAAACCTACAATCTCACCATGGCTGAAGCCGTGGGTATGGTCCGCAAAGCCAACATCGACCTGACTGGGGGCATCATCCGTGGAGAAAGCGAGGATTTGAGTATTCGTACTCGTCAAAAACGCTACTACGCCTCAGAGATGCATGATATTGTTCTGAGGACACTCCAGGACGGCACACTGCTATACCTGGGTGATATAGCGAATATCACTGAGAAATGGGCTGAAACGCCAGATGCAGTTTATGTAAATGGCAAACCTGCCGTACTGGTCTCTGTCAATTACACCAGCGATGAAGATGTCATTAAAACCGCTGATATGGTGAAGCGCTACATAGCTGAGTTTAATGAAAAGAATGCTGTGCTGGAAGCACAGGTTCTGCGTAATGCAGCGACCTCCATCGAAAGCATGCAGAGCATTCTTCTCAATAATGGTATGGTTGGATTCTTTTTGGTCCTCCTCTTCCTGTCCCTGGCACTTAATCCCAGGATGGCGATTTGGGTTGCCATTTCCATTCCTCTTTCCTTTCTGGGAATGTTTGGACTGGCCGCTCTTATGGACATCACTTTGAATCGCATCTCACTTTTTGGAATGATTCTGGTAATTGGTATCCTGGTGGATGATGGTATCGTCATCGCTGAAAATATCTATCAGCATCATGAAAAGGGTAAACGACGCATTCGTGCTGCCATTGACGGTTCGCTGGAAGTGTTACCAGCAGTATTCTCAGCAGTTCTAACCACCATGGTTGCATTCTCAGCCTTTCTTCTCATTGAAGGAACTTTTGGACAATTTTTCCGCGAGATGGCCTTTGTTGTTATGGCCGCTCTGTTTATTTCACTCATTGAAGGAGCGCTTATCCTGCCTGCGCATATTGCCCATTCAAAGGCTCTGGCTGCAGACAGAATACCAACAAAACTTGAAGTTAAATCCAACCAGGCTCTGGCCTGGATGCGAGACGCCCTCTATGCCCCACTTTATCGCTATGCATTGAATCATCGAGGCATGGTCATCGCCACAGTCACTGGATTATTTATTATCACTATCGGGGGGGTTGCGGGTGGTATCATTCAAATGGGTGGTAGTGGCGCTGATAATCAGAATCAATCCACTGTGGATATACAAATGCCGCCAGGAACACCAGCCAGTGTGACCATGGATATTCTCAATAAACTGGAAGCAAATGGTGTGCTTACCGGCGAGAACTATTCCCAGGTTGAAGGCAAGGAAGTCATAACCAGCATCGTGAAACGAATCAGCAGCAGCGATGCGGGCAGCATAACCATCAACTTTGTGGATACCCGCCAGCGCGAGTTCCTATCAACAGATTTCTCCAACTCCTGGCGTCAAGCTGTGGGACAGGTACCTGAAGTAGACCGTATAAATTATGTAGAAACCAGCCAGTTCGGTAAGGCGGTCTCGATTTCCTTGCTGGGAGATAACATCCAGGACCTGAATCATGCTGTGGAAGCGTTTAAAATTGAGCTCAACCAGCTGGCAGGTTTAAAAAATGTCATCGATGATAATCAACAGGGCATGCGTGAGATTGAAATTGAATTGAAAGAGCATGCCTATAGTCTCGGTTTGGATATACAAACTGTGATGAATCAGGTTCGCAGCGGATTTTACGGATCTGAGGTCCAAAGAATCAACCGCGGGACTGAAGAAGTCAAAATCTGGGTCCGCTACAGCAATACTGATCGATCCTCCATCGGAGATCTGGAAGAGATGAAAATTCGTACCAATCTGGGACAGACCTTCCAGCTTAAATCCATAGCTAATTTGAATTACACCAGCAGTTTGAGCAAAATCAAACACTTGAATGGGCAACGTCAGGTCACTGTTGAAGCAGATGCTGTAAATAAGAAAGTAGATCTTACACAGATTAAAGCTGAGGTTGAAGATGTAATCCTTGCCTCCATTCTGGAAGCGTACCCAGATATTAACTATACCATTGGTGGTCATGGGGAACGCAAAGCTGAGGCTCAAGCATCCATGATCAATGTCATACCGCTGATCCTGGTCCTACTCTTTGCGGTTATTGCCTTTACCTTCCGTTCATTTGGTCAGACGGCCATTCTCCTGTCACTGATTCCTCTGGGCTTTATTGGAATTGGGTGGGGTCATGCCATCCATGACACACCCCTGGATATGCCCTCATATTTCGGGGTCCTGGCGCTCATAGGTATTCTGGTAAATGACTCTATTGTCTTCATCGGTACGCTTAATCGCAATCTCAAGGAAGGAATGGCATATATGGATGCCCTTCTGAAAGCTGGTCTTTCCAGATTCAGACCCATCCTGCTAACCTCGCTGACGACAATTGCTGGGTTGGCTCCTCTGATTATCGCCAACAACCCTGACGCCCAAATGACGGTTCCCATGGCTATCTCAGTAGCTTATGGTCTCATCATATCGACATTCTCGACCCTGCTGATTCTGCCAGTTCTCCTAAGCTTTGCCAACGATATAAAACGCTTCAAGGTCAAGTTCATGACCGGATCATTACCTAGCAGGGAATCTGTAGAATCTGCCGTGAATGAGTTGGATATTGATGCCCAGCTGGCAGCAGAAAGTCAGGTGTAATCATGCAACGTTCAATAACAGCAATACTTTTTTCGACGCTTTCCCTTTGGTCAATGCCCACAGTTGAAATGGGATTAGATGAGATTCTCATCGCAACCAGCAACCAGAACCTGACAATCAAACAGGCTCGTAACTCATCAGAAGTTGCAGACAACTCAGCCAGTTTGGCAAATGCTGGTCTCCTGCCACGTCTAGATTTGAGCTCAGGATCGACGCTGATTAATGGTATCAATCAAACACCAGCAGGAGAGGTTGAATTCGAAAATACTTCTCTTTCAGCTGGTCTAAATGCCAGTTACACGATTTTTAATGGGATGCAGGGCCTAACCAAGTATCACCTACTCAACACCCAGGCGCAGGCCAGTGAACTCCAAAGCGATATGATTGAGGAAAATATTCTGCTGTCTGCAGCAAACCTGTATGTCAACGTGCTAATCAGGAATGACAATCTGCAGATCAGCCAGGAACAGCTTGAAATATCACGCCAGCGACTGGTTCAGGCCCTGGAACAGACTGAACGAGGCATGGCCAGCTCCCTCTCTGCCCTGGCTGCCCGGGTTGACTTTGATAACGATAGTGTTGGGGTGATAGAATCCAGATATGCGCTTCTGGAAGCGAAAAGGAACCTCAACTTGCTCGTGGGCTGGGAGCTGAATCTCGACTATCAGCCTGAACCACTGAAGTATGATCTAGGCCGTTATGATATAGAGTCGCTTCTTTTTGAAGCCGAAAATTCCAACAAAAGCCATGCATTGATTCTCAATCTTGAAAAGCAGACTGACTTGAATCTAAAACGAACCATGGGGTCAATCCTGCCGCGGGTGAGCATCAGCGGGGCTTATGGTCTCCAGCAGATCAACCCTGATATCGATTTTGCGTTTGACAATCCTGATTTGAGTACTGCCGCAGGCGTGTCTCTTAGCTGGAATCTTTTTGACGGGATGAAATCAAAATCTATTCAAAGCGGACGATTGCTTCAGAAGAATTGTGAATGGAACACGCTGGATTCAAAACGACAACTGGAGAAATCCCTCAATTCGGCGCTGGCCTACTATGAGAAAAGTCAACAGCTGTTAGAATTGAAGGCTAATACTCTATCTTCTGCTCAGCTTAATTTTGATCAAACATCTGAGTATTTCCGTCTGGGCCAGGTGAGCTCTACTCAGTTCAGGGATGCTCAACTCAATTTGAGTCGAGCCAAGAGCAGCCAGGTCCAGGCTCGTTACTCAGCTTATCTGGCTGAAATGTCTCTGTGGCAATTGACGGGACAATTAGAGGTTAAAATCAAAAATAGCTAGAAGCGTTGGACAACGATTTGTTTGGAGATTTCATTGCTTCTCCACCAGGACAACGCCTCCTATTGTGGGAGGCGTTCTTGGATGTTCGAATGCGGAGTAGAATATCCATAGAGTCCTGAGGCATAGTTTGTTACGGATATGAGTTAATCATAATAATCCGGCAACATTCTCAATGAATCGCACTTTTTTAAATAAGTCAAACTGAATAGATAATTCACATTCTATTTTTCTATTTCAATGATTTTTATTCAAAAATAGTTATCATGTAACATGTCAATTATGGAGATGATACTCATCGCAATCGGTCTGGCAATGGATGCCTCAGCAGTATCCATGACTGCAGCTGCGGCCGGATTTGTAAAAGACAACCGAGCCATTTTTCGTCTGGCCTTCCACTTTGGGTTCTTCCAGGCACTCATGCCTTTGATTGGTTGGCTTTTAGGTTCCACTGTGGTGGATTACATCAGTGTTTGGGATCATTGGATTGCCTTTACCCTCCTGGCGATTGTCGGTGGTAGGATGATTTATTCTGGATTCTTCCCGGACAATGAAAAGCTCACAATCGATCCAACAAAGGGGTGGACACTTATTACCCTCAGTGTCGCAACAAGTATTGACGCTCTGGCTGCGGGTCTCAGTTTTTCCATGCTCAATGTAAATATCTGGCTCCCCTGTCTCCTCATCGGAGTGATTACTTCTATCCTATCCGCCCTGTCAACCAGAATCGGGAAGACCGCCGGTCATTGGCTTGGCCAACGGGTCGAAATTCTGGGTGGGTTCATCTTGCTGGGAATTGGGGTTAGAATACTGATCAGTCATCTCAATTGATCTAAATCAATATTAGCAGCTATATCCATAAGTAATTATTAAACATCTCTTCATATCGGTGGAATAAAATTGTAAACTTGCGCTACCACGAGGGGAGCATTGAAATGCATAGAACAAAACACATATTTAACCTAATCCTAATAGTAGTGCTGGGGGTTACCCGGCTTGAATCCGCCACAGTTTATCTCGTCCTGGGTTCTGACACTGCCATCTGGGATCGCATGTCTGTTAACACCTATCACAACACCTATAACCAGGACCTCTACACAGACCCTTCCATGAATGCTTATGAGGTTATGGATCCAGCTTTTCGCGCTCAATTTGTGGATTCATACGGTCAACCCATGAAAATGACCTGGTGGATGATGGCAGGAAACATCTTCCGCTATGCTACAAACCGCAACTTTCCCACTCCCAATATCATGACCTTGTATTTGATGAAGAAATATCACGGCGAAAATGTCATCATCAATGGAGATGAGCTGTCCCTTCACTATCATACCTTTTTCTGGTCTGATTATGATGAGGATGGCATATATTTCTGGAACCAATCCCTCACCTTTGGTGAATCAAAGGATGATTTTGATGTAACCCTGGCTCAATTCCTCCTGGAAGAGGATGTCTTCCCCGTCTCATTTCGCAGTGGCTGGCATTTTATGGATAATGAATGGCAACATTATCTGAACGAGATTCTCCCCTTCAGCATGCACAATGCCTGGCCATCAAACAGGGTCGATGAAGAAGAACCGCTGGACAATTCCTATAATTGGTCTGAATCTCCTTCCACTTTTGTGCCCTTTAGACCCTCACTGGATAACTATATGGTGGATGGGGATGGCCCTGGCTGGAATGTTCGCTCCGTTTCCTTTGGTCAGGTTGCTGGCTCGAGTATCATGAACGACATCTTTGAAGCCGCCAGCACTGGGACCGATCAAGTTGCTTGCATCTGGGCCCACCTTCCAGAGAGTGATTTCCCCGAGAAAATGGCTACCATGGATCAATTGGCTCATGCCGCCGCTGATTTGTATCCTGATGTCGATTTCCGCTATTGTACAGGGGTTGAGGCCATGCAACTCTGGCGTGGAACCAATGATGAAACCCCACCTGAGATCACCATTGTCAGCCAGGGGACCGAAGACAACCGCAGCTACCAGATTACCTCAAATGAACCTTTGTTCATGCCTCAACCCTACGTAGCAGTTAAGTATAGAGATGAAAGCTATGGCAAAATCGAGTGTGTCCGGCAATCAGACCTATCCTGGACCACAGAAATCATCCCTTTTGCAGCCGAACTGGCCAAACTGGGTGTAGCAGCTACAGATACTTCTGGAAATCTGACTACCGAATTTGTCAACTTCATTCCCGATGATATCTATATGGACAATGAAGATATTGGATATAACGAAGTGAGGGGCGTATGGGCCGATACTGAGAATGCTGCATGGGGTGTCGATGCACGGACAGCTCCCACAGATGAAAACACACCCCTGCAGGTCTCCTGGTCACCAGATATCCAGGAATCCTCACAATATCATGTCTTTATTCAGGTCCCTGAGACAGACACCCCACCATTCCCGCTTAAAGCTATAGTTCACTCAAATACAACCACAGATACTCTGGCGCTCATGGCTCCCCTGTTACCCCATGAATGGATCTATCTAGCCACAGTTGCCTTGAATGTTGGCCAGAACGAGGTAGTCGAATTGATAAGTGATATCGTCGAACCTGTGTCAGGTGCAAACCTCACTGTAGATGCCATCAAACTCACGGCAAGAGTGCGTCAAAAAGATCTTCATCTTTCCACTCCAAATATTGGTTTTGGAGAAGTCAGCCTGAATCGCCCGGCTTCCCAAAATCTGAGGATCAGCAATCTGGGCACATCAACTCTGACCATTCATACTTTTGAAAGTGTCAATGATCATGTGAATTTTGATCTGTCACTACCTTTGCACATAGATCCCATGGGCGGAATCGATATACCTCTGACCCTTCACCCCCTTGATTTGGGTCCCCTTGAGGATACATTAAGAATTTCCAGTGATGATCCCATGCACTCAAACCTGGAAATTGTCATAACAGCCAATGTTCAATACCCATTCTATGTGGTGGATAACGAGGAGACTGATTCCTACACTGAAACTGGAGAATGGTTCACCAGTGTTGCTCAAGCCTGGGGATTCTCCAGCAGATACTCCTGGCTGGATTCAGGGGCTTCAGCCTCATTTCGTTTTGAGCCTGCTGATCCAAGCTATTATGAGATATTTTTCATCGTTCCACATACGGTAAACTCAAGTGATAATGCACTTTACATCGTGAAGGTGAATGATGCACCCATAGATTCCGTATTTATGGATCAAAATGCAGAGAGTGGACAATGGGTAAGCCTTGGAGCGTACTACCTGCCTGCTGATGTCCCCACTGATCTGGAAGTCCACGATGTTGGGAATACTACACAGGGTCCCGTTCTGAGAGCGGATGCGGTTAAGATTCAGATGTTGGATCCAAGCAGTGTGGAAGAAGATAAAAGACATCAACTTCCCCCTAGCTTTCAGCTTTATCAGAATTATCCCAATCCATTTAATCCCACCACAACAATCAACTATACTATCCCCCGGGATGCCCAGGTCCGGCTTGTCATCTATGATCTTCGTGGTCGCCTGGTAGCAACTCTGGTGGATGAATTTCAAACTGGCGGGTATAAGAGTTCAAAATGGAACGCAGTAGATGATAGAGGTCGCAAAGCTCCTGCAGGGATATACATCTACTCAATTCAGGTGGAAAATTTTAAGGCTACCAAAAAGGTCGTATTGCTGAAGTAATTATCCAGTATGTGAAGATGCTCAAATTTTAAGATTGATTGAAAAAAGGGAAATAAATGAGATCCATAAACCCCAGCTCCGGCGAATTCATCAAGGAGTATCTCACCCATTCCAATGATGAGGCCTCAGCCATCATCTCCCATACGCAAGAGACCTGGAGGCAGTGGAAACAATCTGAATTTCACCAGCGTTCTGCCAATATGCTGCTGGCTGCGAACATTCTGAGACAGGATAAAGAAGCCCTGGCCCACCTCATGACACTGGAAATGGGTAAAGTCATTCATGAAGCCCGGGCGGAAATTGAAAAGTGTGCCTGGGTATGTGAGTTTTATGCAGATAATGCAGAAGCCTTTCTCGCTGATGAAATAGTGGAGACCAATGCATCAAGAAGCTTCGTCAGTTTTGAGTCTCTGGGAATTGTCCTGGCGGTCATGCCCTGGAATTTCCCGTTCTGGCAGGTATTCCGCTTCGCTGCACCCGCCCTTATGGCAGGAAATGCGGCCGTTCTGAAACATGCTTCCAACGTTCCCGGTTGCGCTCTGGCAATTGAGAACATCTTTATCAAGGCAGGATTCCCTGAAAACCTGTTTAGAACCTTAATGATATCTGCCACACAGGTCGAGCCAGTCATCATGAATCCCCATATCAGAGCTGTGACCTTGACAGGCAGTGAAGCGGCCGGCATGCAGGTTGCTTCCATAGCTGGCCGAGCCCTTAAGAAAACCGTCCTGGAATTAGGCGGGTCTGATCAATTCATCGTTTTGGAAGATGCAGATATTGAAAAATGTGTGACAACTGCAGTCAATGCGAGGATGATCAACAACGGTCAGAGCTGCATCGCTGCCAAACGCTTTATCGTTGTTGAATCCCGTCTGGATGAGTTTGAGACGAGAAAAACTGAGCTCATGTCATCCCTAATCGTAGGTGATCCCCTCCTGCCAGACTCCCAGGTTGGTCCCCTGGCGCGCGCAGATCTGCGTGACGAGCTACACCAGCAGGTTAGAGCAAGTCTGGATGCCGGCGCCAGACTCCTTGTAGGAGGTAAATCCATTCCTGGACCAGGTTTCTTCTATGAGCCTACGGTCGTAAGCGATGTTAGATCAGGGATGAGTCTGTATCATGAGGAGACCTTTGGCCCTGTTTCTGCCATCATTCCAGTAAAAGATGCTGAGGAAGCCATCGAAGTCGCCAATGATTCCGAATTTGGCCTTGGAGGATCACTCTGGACCAATGATTTAGTCAGGGGTGAGAAGCTTGCACGGCAAATTGAGAGTGGAGCGGTCTTTGTAAATGGAATGACCGTTTCTGATCCACGACTTCCTTTTGGTGGCATCAAGCGTTCAGGATATGGACGAGAGCTATCACATTTTGGTATCCGTGAGTTTACCAATATCAAATCAATTTGGATTGCATAGCACCTCATACTCATCACTATCCTATTTAGGTATATCTCATAACTATCTATGTATCAGTTATATACGAATACTAATATCTTCATATCAGTTTGTTTTTCTGAAAACACAAATTGATAGTATCAAATATTTTTGAATGAGGAGAAGTACCTCCTTGCTTCATGAGATTTCAGCAATTAAATAAGGCTACTCTGTTGATTCCACATAATGAAGCACCACTACCATTTGGGGATATCAAACTTGAATGCTCGTCCTTTATAAATTGAGCATGTACCCATTTACTTTTCGTAGGTTGTTCGGGTTAGATGCACTATACAGCAGGAGGTTAGGATGCCCACCACTGAGATGACTTCGCAAATGAGAGATTTCGGCGACTCCACTGAATATAAGCGCGATCTTGGTCTCATTGAAGCTATCTCCATTGTAATCAGCAGGATTATTGGATCAGGCATTTTTAGAACCCCAGCACCCATTATGGCTCTGGTGGGTTGTACCTCTTTATTTGGCCTCGTTTGGGTTCTGGGTGGAATTGTTACCATCTTTGGGGCTGTTGTTTATGCAGAGCTGGCCGCCATGATGCCCCGCTCTGGTGGACCCTATGTCTATTTAAAAATGGCCTATCATCCTTTCTGGGCATTTCTCCGTGGTTGGGCCATGTTTTTTGTCTCCGAAACTGCCTCCATTGCTGCTGTGGCCCTCATTTTTGGAGAGTATCTAAATGCCCTCTGGCGAATTACATCTGGTCAGGCCTTTGGACAGATTACTCTATTTTTTATTGCTCTGTCTACCATATGGTTGCTCACCGTGGTAAATCTTTTTGGTGTTCAACTTAGCGGTAAAATTCAGAACTTCTTTGGTGCTATCAAAGTGGTTGCTGTGGGTGGTATCATCGGTGTGAGTTTTACCAGTTGGTCAACCGGCTCCTTTTCAAATTTTATGAATCCCCTCTTGCCAGAAGCCTTCAATGGTTCCACATTTCTGGCTGTTGGAGCGGCTCTGCGCTATGCCTTCTTCGCCTTTAGTGGTTGGGAGGGTGCGACCTATATTGCTGAAGAAGTCAAGAATCCGCGACGGAATCTGCCCCTCTCTCTGTTTATCGGAATAGCCGGTGTAATGGTTCTATATATGGGTGCAAACGCTGCCTATCTGTTCCAATTGACACCTGCTCAAATCGCCGACAATAATGAGGTAGCAACAGAAGCCATGAAAGTTGCTCTTGGTGCCACCGGTGGCATTCTAATTTCCGTGGCGGTCATGTTTAATACTTTTGGAAATGTGAGCACTCAAATCCTATGTAAAGCAAGAGCCCTGCAGGCCATGGCGCGAGATGGCATGTTTTTTAAAAAATTTGCTGTGCTCAGCAAAAGACATAAAACACCCAACAATGCTCTGATCGGACAAGGTGTCTGGGCAACCGTACTATTGACTTTTGCCGTGTCTGCAGCGAATTCCTATGAGACGATTATCGATTTTTTCTCGGCAACCTCAACTGTGTTCAACCTCATGGTTTTTGCAGCCATTTTTATTCTTAGAAAGAAGTATCCCCATGTGGACAGACCCTATAAAGCCTGGTTATATCCCTGGAGTTTGATTATAGTATTTGTCATTTATGCCACCTTTTTTGTTATTACACTCATGACAACCCTCATTCCATCTCTCATTGGACTCGGATTGACGAGTCTGGGATCGATTTACTATTATTTTTACATCCATAAGCGAGATAAATTAGTTAGAGATTAATTCTTATGCGGATGCCAGGTCTTTTTAAAATGTGTCGATTAAATATTAAGGTAAAAAACTAAAGTTGACTGATAAGAAACAACCACCTGATATCAGCGAAAGCGATAGAGCGCAACAAGAGATAGAGCGACTTGCTTTTTTTCCACTTGCCAACCCCATGCCCGTTGTGGAGGTTGATCTAGATGGTATACCCAGCTATATAAATCCTGCAGGAATACAACTCCTTGATATGATGAACCTGGAGATGTCTCAAGTTTCCCAAATATTACCAAAAACATATAAATCAGATATAAAAACTGCCTCCTCCAACAAGGGTAAAATTCCTTCGCGGGAGGTATCACTGGGTGGATCGCATCTGTTATGGACAGCATTCTTCCTGGAGCACCAGAATCTGTTACATTACTATGCCACTGACATCACCAATCTTAAAAATACTGAGATTGAACTTATCGCCGCCAAGGAACGTGCCTTGAAGAACGAGGAAGTGAAGACCCTCTTCCTGGCTAACATGAGTCATGAGATCAGGACTCCCATAAATTCAATACTGGGTTTTACTGAGCTGATTGAGGAAAAGGTCAAAGGCAAACTTGATGAAAACCTGGATGTATATTTTGAAACCATTTATATGAGTGGTGAACGCCTGTGGCAAACCGTTCATCACATCCTTGACATTTCTCAAATTGAAACGGGCACTTTTGAATTAAAAACCGAAACCGTGAATCTGGGGAAAATTATTAAAGATTTGGGAACCTCCTTCAAATCTGCTGCGCAGGCTAAGAATTTGGAACTCAACATCAACCTCCCTGATACTGAAATTAATATTATATCTGATGAGTACTGTGCAACTCAGGCTATCACCAACCTTATTGACAACGCCATAAAGTATACAACCTCTGGCCACGTCGATCTGGACACTGAGATTGTTGATGGTTCAGTTATTATCATCATTAAAGACACAGGCATTGGCATGTCCGAAGAGTACCAGGACCACATGTTCAATGTTTTTTCACAGGAAAGCACGGGCTATACCAAGAATTTTCAAGGGATAGGTCTTGGATTAGCACTTGCCCACCGATATCTCTCCCTTATCAATGGAAAAATAACCTTTGAGAGCAAACGGGATGTGGGGAGCAAATTTACCGTCTATTTACCAATAGATCCCTCCGTGAAACCCATAATCAGCATTGAAGAACCAAAGCCTGTTGATTCTGCTGGTGAACCGTCAGAAGCCAATCAGACCACCAGAATGAGCATTCTTGTAGTTGAGGATGACCCAAATTCTCAAAAGCTGGCCAGTTTCACACTGAGTAAGGACTATGAGCTCCATTTTGCAGATTCGGTTTCAGATGCGAAAGACGTGTTGAAAAGCGAAGCGGTTCAATTAATCCTGTTAGACCTCTCTTTGAGAGGAGATGAAGATGGACTTGATCTCGCCAGATATCTCCGAGGCAAGGATAAATGGCAAAAAATACCCATAATTGCCCTTACTGCCCATGCATTCACGTCTGATAGAGATAGATGTCTTGAAGCAGGCTGCAGCGATTTTATGACCAAACCTTTTCGTTTGGCCGAACTGAAAGAAACCATCCAGCACTTGATTTAACTGGCATCATCTACAGGTCTGCTGTGCGTGCATGTTTATCGCAGGGTTGACCTGGGCGGATGGAAAATCATACATCAAAACAATGGAGCAGGAAGTACCTGACTTAGCATTATGAAAACACGCTGGAAACAAACACTCCTGGTTCGTTATTTTGGATTCACAAAGATACCCCTGATCTATTTTGTTAAACCCCAGGTGATACGGTTGGATCAATCCCAGTGTATGATCAAAATCCCATTACGTCGCCGGACTCGGAATCACCTGATGAGTATGTATTTTGGTGTACTGGCAGTCGGTGCTGATCTGGCTGGTGGGTTATTAGCTATGCAAATGCTCGACAGAAGTGACCACAAAATCAACCTGGTTTTTAAAGATATGCAGGCAGATTTTTTAAAAAGAGTCGATGCAGATGCCATTTTCACCTGCACTGACGGTGATAAAATAGAATTGCTTATTCAAAAGGTCATAGATACTGGTGAACGTCATCATGAACCGCTCAACATTCAGGTGACAGCACCAGACAAGTATGGTGATGAAATCCTGGCGACTTTCACGCTGACGCTTTCTTTAAAAGTAAAAGATTAATTACTCAGTGGGACCCGCTAAGATTTCCTGAACCTGGGTGCGTGAGGATAGAACTTCAATCGCTTTTAAAACGACGCGATCATGGGCTAAGGAAGTAGCAATTCGAGCCCCGTTTCCACCCAGAACTCTAGCCATTTCCTTTTCAAGACCAGCCAGAATTTGAAATTTGATTTTGTGAAACTCCTCGCGTGCATAGATTTCTTCCATGAGACTCAAAGAATGCTGCAAATCCAGTACATCTGAATAGATGGCACTTGACGTGTCAATGGCATTCTCCAGATCATGTATCCAGCGATTAAGCTTTGTTTCTGGAATCAAATCATTCTGGGTCATCCAGGTATAAAAACTATCCACCTCAGAGTCATTGAATTGAATTGGCATGGTGAGGCCTGGATGTTCCTCACCATATTTCAATGCATACTTGAAGAATAAGCGCTTACGCCATAAAGATCTTTCCAGATCACTTAAGGGAAAATCTTCTGTATAAATATCGGGCTCTACGCCGCCGCCACCTTCAAACTTGCGGTTGTGGTCAGAGAGAAAGGAGGTGTCCTGAGAGACAAGTAAATCTTCATACATCACGTCTTGAGCTATCTCACGCTTTTGAATAAGGCGACCACTGGGCAGGTAATATTTTGCTGAGGTAAGCTTGAGTCTGGTCTCGGGTGATAAGCGTGTCACTGTTTGAACCAGACCTTTGCCAAACGAAGGTTCACCAATCACAACAGCCCTATCATAGTCCTGGAGAATACCGGCGAGTATCTCCGAAGCAGATGCCGATCCACCATCTATGAGCACTGCTATTGGAAGATTACCTTTAACGATGGGAGGACGACGAGATAGATATTTCTTGTTGGATTGATTGATACGTCCCCGAGTTTCCAGCAGGGTGACACCTTGTTCGATAAACAGATCTGCACTCATGAGGGCTGCACTGAGAAGACCACCGGGGTTCCCCCTCACATCAATTATCAGGGCCTCAAGACCAACATTATTCATATTGCGGATTGCTTTTTCCAGCTCTTCTGCAGAATACTTTGAAAAATTGGAAAGTTTCACATATCCCGTTCGTTCTCTCAGTAAACCTGAATAACTCACATCTGGAACCTTAATCAATTCACGAATCAGCTCAAAATTTAAGTAATCCGCTTCGCCTTCTCTTTTTATGAGAAGATTAACAGCAGATCCCTGTTCCCCACGTACCATCCGAGCAGCTTCATCCATATCCAGCTTTTTGGTCCAGACAGAATCAATTTTTACGATGCGGTCACCAGCAAGAATGCCCTGAAGATATGCTGGTGTTCCATCCATGGGTGAGATCACGATGAGAGAATCATTCATAAGACCAAGATGGATGCCCACACCACCATACTCACCAGTTGTTATAGCGTCGAGGCGATAAGAATTGTTATCATCAATATGTTGGGAGTAGGGATCGAGTTCACGTAGCATTCCTTCAATGGCTGCATCTGCAAGTTTTTCTGGATCAATCTCAGCAACATATCGATCAAGAATCGTCTGAAATACTTTGGCAATTGCAGCTTCACCCTCAACTCGTTGAGCATGTGCCTGGGTGTAAATCTTGGCAGTCCATCCAGTGAGCAGGAGGATCACCAGGACAGGTAGCAGTAAGGATCGAAATTTCAAGCTTTTGTTCCCAAGAGTTGGTCGACTCGTTCAAAAACCAGCCGCTTCAGGCTTTCAATGGGCTTTCGTCCATCCAATAGCAGGAAGCGTTGGGGTTCTTCTTTTACCAATTGTAGATAACCATTGCGAGTCCTTTGCTTAAAATCTTCATTTTCAGCTTCCAGACGATCCAGATCACGATTATCCATTCTGTTTTCGGCAGTGTCAAGAGGAGTATCAACCAGTATAGTCAGGTCAGGAGAAAGATCCCCAATAGCTACCTCAGCCACCTTGCGGATGCTCTCCAAAGATAAATCTCTCCCATAACCCTGATAGGCAATGGTACTGTCCACAAATCGATCCAACAACACGATTTCGCCTCGTGCCAGAGCGGGTAGTACTTTTTCTGATATAAGCTGATTTCTGCTGGAAAAACAAAGCAACATCTCTGTAACAGGACTCATTTTAACGTTTTCCAGATCAAGAAGAATGTCTCGAATTTTTTCAGAAATTACGGTTCCACCTGGTTCTCGATACAAATGGACGCCATACCCTCGATCCAGGAGCTCATGGTACAGCATTTTGCACTGGGTCGATTTCCCAGAACCATCAATACCTTCGAAACTTATAAGCAGTGGTTTAACCGTTTTCATTTTTTCTTTTTGGCCAATTGGATGAGTATCCAGATATAGTCGTAAAAACTTAAGGCTGCCAGGAACCAGGCCAGGAGCACAACAAACAAGTAGGCTCTTTCACCAGGCCAGGACCCTAACAGGGTAAATAGAAACAAAATGCCCATTCTGTCCCATCTCAAAAAATAGAGCCGCGGGAGATTAATGGCTGTCAAATCATATTTCATCTGCAAATTTGTGAGAAGATAGAGCCCTGTAATCCCAATCAGACCGGCTATCCCCGTCCAAAAATGCCCTTCAACCCACATGTGAAGACTTAATGCCAGCATGAGAGGCACTTCCTCCACAAAATGTTTGAACCGGCTACTGGGTGCAGATCGATCCACAAACAGGTGTAACTGTATCTGATCCATAAATAGCCAGATCGCCAGAAAGGCTACCGTCCATAGGTACAAGCCCAATACAAGTGCCAACATACTTAATGCACCGATAATATAGCGGATTTTGTTCAGTGTACTGGCTTCAACCTTCTCGTCCTGAACCTTTGCAATGGCAAAGTTGAGGGCTTTCTTTAAAAGGTTTTGAATAAATCTGGGATAATTAAAATCATCGCGTGCATACTCGAATACTTGGTCTTTGGTCACGTCTTATTCCCTCCAATCATAATTACTACTTCACCTTTAATGCTGCGCGTGTCCAACTGTTCCCTGACCTGTAAGACTGAACCACGAATGAATTCTTCAAACTTTTTGGTTATTTCCCTGCCGATAACGACCTGCCTATCCCCCATATGCTCTCCAATGTCCTTCAGGGTCTTTCCAACACGGTGAGGTGATTCATACAGGATAATTGTCCTGGGATCCTCAGCCAGCATCTTAAACCGGGTTTGACGCCCTTTTTTACGAGGTAGAAAACCTTCGAAAGTGAATCGATCTGATGGAAGTCCAGCAGCTACCAGAGCTGCCAACATGGCCGAAGCTCCAGGGATCGGTACGATGTCAATATTTTGAGCGACAGCAGCCCGCACCAGAAAAAAGCCGGGATCACTCACCAGAGGCGTGCCTGCATCAGTGATAAGCGCGATATCATCACCACCCTCCAATTTCCTTAAAAGACCAGGCGTTGCCTGCTCCTTATTATGGTCATGATAGGGCAGCATGGGAGTCTTAATCTCATAATGCTTTAATAAGACACCTGAAACCCGTGTGTCTTCTGCGGCAATGAGTTGAACCGATTTTAGTACTTCAACGGCTCTAAAAGTAAAATCACCGAGATTACCAATAGGTGTAGAGACAATATATATTTTTCCTGCAGGCATAGTTGATTCTGCGGGGCTTAAATAAGCCCCGCAATTAATCTTGTTCTAGAGATCGAAGGAAATACCCTGAGCCAGCGGCAGGTCCTTACTCCAGTTGATGGTATTGGTCTGACGGCGCATATAAGCTTTCCAGGCATCTGAACCGGATTCACGACCACCGCCAGTTTCCTTCTCACCTCCGAAGGCGCCACCAATTTCTGCACCAGAAGTCCCAATATTGATATTGGCGATACCACAATCAGAACCAGTATGGGATAGGAATCTCTCTGCATGCTGCATGTTCATTGTGAACATAGCTGACGAAAGACCCTGTGGGACAGCATTGTGCAATTCAATAGCCTCATCGATCGTTTTGAATGGAATGATATACAGGATGGGTGCAAAGGTCTCAGTCTGAATAATCTCCCAGTGATTTTCACCAATTACAATAGTAGGCTCAACAAAATATCCTGATCTGTCTTTCAGGGCTTTTCCGCCAGCAAGAATTTTTCCACCTGCCTTCTTGATTTCCCCTATAGCATGCTCATAGTCCTCCACGGCTGCTGCATTGACCAGAGGACCCATAAGGGTTCCTTCAACCAGTGGGTCGCCGATACGGACTTGTTTGTAAGCCTTCACCAGCTTTTCAACAAAGGTATCCATGATCTCTTCCTGGATGATGATTCTACGAGTTGAAGTACAGCGCTGTCCAGCAGTTCCCACAGCACCAAAAACAGTAGCCATGATGGCCATATCCTGATTGGCTGTATCATCGATGATGATGGCGTTATTGCCCCCCAATTCAAGAATGGTGCTGCCAAAGCGTTTCGCAACCACTTCGCCAACATGACGACCCATGGGGGTGGATCCAGTGAAAGACACAAGGGGAATACGTTTATCGTTAATGAGACGCTCTCCAATAACTGAGCCGCGACCGATCACCAGGTTAAAAATCCCTTTGTAACCATTGTCAGTTAAAACCTTGTTGCAGATATTTTGCACTGCAATACCACATAGCGGAGCAGTGGATGATGGTTTCCATATAGTTGTGTCACCAGCGATGGCTGCCAGGAATGAGTTCCAGGCCCAAACAGCGACAGGGAAATTGAAGGCTGAAATCACGCCAACCACACCCAGCGGATGATATTGATCATACATTCTGTGCTGAAAACGCTCGGAGTGCATGGTGCTACCGTATAGCATGCGGGACTGCCCAACTGCGAAATCGGCGATGTCGATCATTTCCTGAACTTCACCATCACCTTCCTGCTTGATCTTGCCCATTTCCAGTGAGACCAGGCTACCGAGAGCATCTTTCTTCTCTCTCAGAGCCACACCCATTTTGCGAACGAGTTCGCCTCGAATGGGGGCTGGGACTTGACGCCATTCCTTAAACGCAACCTCTGATTCAGATACAACTTTCTCGTAATCTGCTTCGGTGCACTGATATACGCTGGCGATAAGCTCGCCTGTTGCCGGATTGAGTGATTTTAAGATATCGTCACCCTTGCGTGCTGACCATTCTCCGGCTCCCACACAAGCGCCAGCATTAAATTTTTCAATTCCTAATTCTTTTAAGAAATCCATAATTACCTCTTTACTTATCTATTAATTTTAAAAAGTTTAATGTCCTGTTATTCATTGAATTTAGCTTCTCACAACCGTTTCTTTGAATTCAATTCCCAGAGTTTTTAGTTCCAGCAGAATGGGTTCATAAATGGAGGGATCCACAGGAATCTGCACACCTCTAAGGTTAATTTTTTCCTCGAGAATTAGTCTAACTGCAATGGCCAGGGGCAATGAGACAGTACGTGCCATGGATGTATTTCCATTAGGAATCCCAAAATCAAACAGGGTCGATGTAATTTCCTCACGATGATCAGGAAAGGTAGCCTTAAATCTGTGCTGAAGAGCAACCATATCCCTCTCGCCTGGCTCGTAGGCCATTTTTTCGTTCATGAGATTAGCAAGCATATCAATCGCTGTTGTTTCTGGAAACTCAATATCTGCAGTGTCGAAAAGACCTAACCAATCCAGTGCCTTAACAATATCATCATCTTCCGACACCCCAAGTTTCGAGGCAACTTCAGAGCGTAACCGCGATACGTCCAAGCCACTTACCTTCGCCAGTATTCCGGCATGGCTAATCGCTCCTGCAGGAATTGATGTCTCGGTGATGAGATTCAATGACTTCAATGCCAGGACCAGTTTATGCCAACCTGCATAACGCAGCGTCCCACGCATGAGTAGATCTATACCTTCCAACCCATAGATCTCTGCATAAGCAGTGGAATCTCGATTTGGATATGCTTCAAAATCCTGTCCTTCAATTTTCATTGGTGCTGTTGAATGGAACAATTCCTGAGTGCTGATTTTCTTTACCACACCACCATGGATGTATTGTGCAGGATTATTGCCAGCCAGAAGAACGCCTTTGGGGCTCCATGAGAATTTATATCCAAAAGGATTTGTATTCGCTTCTGGTGCAGGGAGGCCACCACAGACGGAAACGAATTCGTCAATCTTCCCTCCCCTATTCTGTACAGAGTGGATGATCTGCATGGCTGACATGTGGTCAATACCAGGATCAAGTCCAATTTCACACAGGAACAATAGATTTTTTTCGCGCGCTTCTGAATCAAAGGATTTCATTTCCTCAGAAACATAGGATGCGTTGACCATATGCTTTTCGGCTTGAAGACAATGCTTTGCTACAATGCCATGCAGTGTGTAAGGCAAAAGCGATACAACCAGGTCTGATTCTGCCACCATTTTGCCCAAACGATCCGCATTGGTGACATCCAGGCCTGCCGATTTTCCCCTGGGATTATTATCAATGGCAATAGCAGCATTTTCCTCAATGATATCGGCCACAGTGAGATAGAAATCCGTTTTCTTAAATAAATAATCAATAATTGGCTGAGAAACAAGACCAGCCCCCAGAATAAGTACGTGTTTGCTCATGGAATTCAGCTAGACTTTCAGATATTTTTTCAGCATTTCAAAATCAGGGGTCAATTGCCCCGCATGGGCAATCACAGCTCGTTTTACTGGTGGAGGTAGATCAAGGCTTTCAAAGGGCCTGCTGTAGTCGCATGCCCCCATTGCATACACAAAGGGGATAAGTGCTTCACCAAAGGCTGCAGAGGCTTCACGGGGCAATTCTGTTGGTAAATTGTCCACCGCCATAACCACCGGTCCTTCCCCTTCAAAACCCATTATTTTTTTGCCCGTAAGGATATCGTGAATATAGACTGGATCTGGACTCAAAGTTGACCCTGTATTGAACTGGATCGCGCCATCAATATCGCAGGTAATATCACCAACGACCATGAGGGTTTTGTCTGATTCGTAATGAGCTTTAATATCCTCATTAGTGACAAGTCTTGGATAAGGTGTATCCCAGTAAATACAATTCACCAGCATATTCATTTTTTTAAGGTATGGTTGAAATTTAGCCTGATATTTTTCCGGATGATTGAAATAATCCTGAAGCTCAAATTCAGCATTAGAATCTATGGGTTCAAACATATCCTTTTCTTTAAAAACTACTTTGATGAGCTGACCATGGAGTGCTTCTAAATCAGCAGTAAGTAGCTCATCCGCACTCATTTCATGGAGGGGTAGATTGGCCAGAATTTCCTGAGCTCCACCAGAAACATTGCCATATCCCGTGATACCAATAACGATGGCTGGCTTGTCCGCCATCCAGCGACTTATTTGTGAACCTAAAATTTGAAGTGAGAGATTGATCTCTTCCAGATTGGCGTAGTCCTGTGCCTGCTTGATCTGAAGAAAGGGACTGTCCGCTCCCAGTACCTTCAAACGTTGCCCGTAGGCCCAAAGTGTATTCACCATGCCAGCCAATCCTGCATGACGCCCAAAAAATACCAGACGACGATTACTATCATCCCGGATGAGCTCATAGTCCAGGAGAGTTGCACCAGTATCAAGGATGTGTTGCAGCATGGGCATGTTATAATCTTGCCCTTTAATCGTATGGGAAAAATATAGATAGGCTTGATTACCACGAATATCCTTCACATCAATTTCTTTTACCGCCATAACAAGATTTGCATCTGCCAAATCCAGAGACATGGGGATATCTGATGACAGGAACTCATCATCTGCAAATATCCTCTGTTCAGAGGGCATTACTGAGATCGTGAGGTCAGGATGCTCCCTGAGTAATTGTGAGATTTGCACAGGGGTCAAGGGTATCCGACCTTCCCCGGGTTTGTGCTCAGCTATGATTCCAATCTTAACGGCCATCAGCGGAATTCCCCTCTCTTTATTAGTCCAAATGAATTGAAGCAATGCAATATAGTTTAGGGGGCTTGCTACTCAAGGTTTATGCTGTAAAAAGTGGGGATTAGACCAAGAAATTACGATGAATTTTAAGAAAGTTTTATGGTGGATTATCACTAAACTAATATATCTATTAAACCATTATTTATTAAATATTTATCAAGATAATATATTATTCATAGGAGTTATCTGATCCAGCCGATGAGACTTTCACTCTGTCTGGGTGTTTGTGTCAGATTAATTTCTGCCTTGGAAATCAAATCCGTGATAAAAATATCATACTGTGGACTCCCAGGTGGGACCGAGCGAATGGTAGCCAGATATTTAGAATCGCTGGTTAGAGCGCCCTGTCTTGATTTATGGCGATATATCTCTCTGGTCTCTCGGGTTTCAGTATTGTATAGGGCGTAGATTCGATTTCCGTTCTGATCTTTATCTCTGAATGAAAATAGTATCTCCCCCAGACTGGTCCATTGTTCCAGATAGACAAATTGATCTACAAAATGCATCTCACTGGTTCCCGACTCCAGATCAAACATAACTGACTTTACTGGCTCAGCGGTATATCCCATTTCATCGGTCTGAGGTATGTAGCGATAAATCAATGCGTCACCAGTGGGATTGATGAGGGGCCAAATATGAGAGGATTTTCCCTGATTGTCGCTGATTCGTATAATTTCCTCGGTACTGATGAGGTAGATATGCGAGCTGCCATCATTGGACAGGGAGGCCTGTTCGGGCATTGACATGTATACAGATTGATTGTCCTTTAAAACTGGCCAGGCGCCTCCCCTCACAGTCATAACTTCAAGGTCCTGAGCCTGCCATTTATTATTGATCTTTTGAATGGGTCCTAAAATGTGAATAGCTTTTTGATTGCGACCATTATCCACCACAAAGGTAATGTATTTCCCATCAGAACTGACTGATGGAGTGAGGATGATTACATTTCCAGAGGCACATGTGAAAATGACATTGTTCACGGCGGCATCCCTGACAAATATTGCATCTCGACCATCCGATTCGTTGATATAGGCAATGGCACCCATTTCTGCCATCATATCCTTTGCTTCTGGTGGTGTTGCTCCCAATGAATGAAAACTCACCAATATGAGGAACACTACGCGTGTTTGTTCATGGAATGATTTGAATGATAGGCCAAATATTTTTATCAAAACAGAATTCCTTACATGGGTTTCAGGTAGACACTATTGAGATTACCAACATACCAATCACTTTGGCAACAACAAACCTTCTTTTTGATGAATTCGCCAAAGCCTTCTGAATAATTTAAGGTTATCGGAAAAAAAAGATGAGTATGGAGACCCACCGAGAATAAGCGCTGAGGCTATTTCCGTCCTATACGCTTGTTTATATTTATGTTTACCCATTCATCTGTCATCTGCTCCAGGAATTCAGGACTAGACTCCGAATTAGGATATTTTCCGCTGGCAATTCGTTGTCGGCATGCTTCGAAGAGAACCACGGCAGTTGCCACTGATACATTTAAGCTTTCAACCATGCCAAACATGGGAATAAGTATGTTGGCATCGGCGAGTTTGGTCATTTCCGAAGACACCCCGCGATTTTCATTGCCCAAAATAACAGCCGAAGGTTGAGTCCAGTCAATATCATGAATGGAAACTGCGTCTGAGCTAAGATGGGTCGTATAAATCCTGAAACCCCTTTGTTTTAAATCTGTGGCCAGCTGCTCTGGATCACTATATTTATTCTGTTTAACCCATTTCCCTCCTCCTGCAGTCACCTTGGGATGAATCGATGGGAAACGCTCCTTCGTATAGAGCAGTTGAACCTCATCAATTCCCACAGCATCAGCGGATCTGAAAATTGCACCGACATTGTGGGGGTCATGAATATTTTCGAGAATAACAGTTAAGTCAAACTGACGATTACTGACTACTCGTTTGATCGTATCCAGTCGTTTCGCAGTCGTGGTCCCCACGATTTCTCCTGGAGGTAAATTTGACTTCAATATGGGCGTCTTAGAATTTTACAGCAGTTCCAAAGGCCATGACCTCAGCAGTTCCCTGCATAATCATGGCAGTTGAAAAACGGACAGCCACGACAGCATCAGCTCCCATATCGTCTGCTTTTTGGAGCATGCGTTCAATGGCTTGATTGCGAGCATGGGCCATCATTTCCGTATATTCTGGAACTTCACCACCAACCAGGGTTCTCAAGCCGGCAACAATATCCCTACCAATATTGCGAGCTCTAATGGTGCTACCAGTCGCCACTCCTAAATGTTTGGATATTTGCTTCCCTGCAACGGTCTCTGTTGTATACCATGCTACCATTTTTCTCTCCTGAATTTTTCAGTTTTACGCATCTCAATGCGTTGAATAATGACATAAATTATGGTTGCCACAAGGACGAGAATAAGACCTGTGGCCAATAAGCTTTCAAAAGTTGATATCGTTTCTCCCTGCCATAAATCCCAGGCAAAACTGTGGAGGCCTATACTTGACCCAACAATCATGATGGCAACAAAGATTCTGTGGAGAAGCTTTGATTCGTATTTATCTGACATACTATTCTTCGTCTGGCTCGCCCAGGGCTTTTAATAGTTTCAATGTATAAATTCCAGCATCGTGGCGATCTGCCCAGGTAAATTGTATGGCATAATGTCCCACCCAACGAAATGATTGCAGCTCATAGGTATTTGCTGTTTTCAACATTGGCAGGCCAAAAGTCTTATGTCCAAAGAGATCACTTTCACCGGAGCAATTTGCACAGGGACAGGCATCTCTCAGTTTATGATAATCAATCAGTGCTTCATCCCCATCTTCCCAGCGAATAGCTACCCCCACAGGAAGTTGGATCAGTTCTAGTATTTTCATGTTCGTAGATCCTTTCGACGCAAATATAAGCGCTTCAAGCTAGACAGAAATAATTATCGAAGATAGTCTAGAACGAAGACATTCTTATTCTGTGTCTTTTTGTATCAAATCCTTGCAGCAATAATACAAAAAAAGCCCCGGATAGTTCCGAGGCTTTTGTGTCAGTGGTTTGAATACTTATTCTGAATGCTTCTCTATAAAGGCTGCTTCTCGCTTGCCTTCTTCCTCGTCTACAAATTTGAAGAGAATTGCTCCAATGACAAATAGCAAGACAACAGATCCAATACCCCATCGAGATGCAATTTGACCGATGGCCATGTGCTGTTCTGGCGTATTTGCCAAGGGACCGAGAGTTCCCTTAATGGTTAAACCCACCACACCGATGAGCAGTGGACCAAGAATGGCTGCAAATTTTCCCAACATGTTATAGAATCCGTAAAATTCGCCTTCCTGTCCCTTGGGAATCAGTCTTGAGTAGTATGAACGACTCAAAGCCTGAATACCACCCTGAACCAGTCCAATTGCGATGGCAAGGGCATAGAATTCAATTGGTTTGGTCATGAGAACACCATAAAAGGTGATAATGATGTATGCGAATATTGCCAGATATATGGATTTTCTAACACCCCATTTTTCACCAAGTCTTCCAAAAACTATGGCTGCCGGGAATCCAACGAATTGAGTAATGAGTAGAGCAATTATAAGGTCATTGGATTCAAAGCCAATTGACATACCATAGTCCACAGCCATTCTGATAATGGTATCTACACCATCGATATAGAACCAGTAGGCCAGTAAAAATATTGAAACTGTCTGGAGGTGTCTGATTTTTTTCCAAGTGTCCAGATATTGTTTGAAGCCAGCTTTAACGGTGTCCATGACACCCAGGTTATTCTCAATCTTCTCTTCCTCCACCCAAAAGATGGTGAAAAGAGTAAATAATCCCCACCAGATTGCCACAGACAGGAATGATATGCGTACAGCCTGTGCTGGTCCGTCAAGTCCAAAGGTCTCAGGAAAAAGTGTCATGGCGACATTCAAGGCAAACAGAACTCCTCCTCCCAGATACCCCATGCCAAAGCCAAGACCTGAAACCCGGTCAATATTTTTCTCAGAGGTGACGCTGGGCAAGAGTGCATCATAAAATATGTTTGCACCAGAAAAGCCTATAATACCCATGACATACACGAAAATTGCCATTTGCCAATTCCCTTCCTGTACAAGGAAAAGACCAGCAGTCATGAGGGCGCCTAAGTAGGCGAAAAAGATAAGGAATTTTTTCTTGGCGGAACCCTTGTCAGCAATGGCACCTAAAATGGGAGCCATTAGAGCAACAATGAGACTGGCAATGGAGTTAGCGGCACCTAATTGGGCTGTACTGACATTTACATCTGCGCCAGAACTCCAATAACTTTTAAAAAATATTGGGAAAAATCCGGCCATGACTGTGGTGGCAAATGCTGAATTTGCCCAGTCATACATTGCCCAACCCCAGATACCTTTTCTGGTTTTATCCATGAGTTATCCTCCTGTGTACCACTACAGTAATAACTGTATAGGTATTGGTTCTTTTTTCTCTTGAGGTGTTGAAGACTTCGTTGTCAATATAGGCAGCCACTGAAATATGCGAAGGGATTTCTTGCGATACAATGGCCTCTCCAGGCGGTGATTGCCTTCACTCTGTTTGACTGAGCAACTCTCCATGTTTTCGCCTGACGTCGTCTCGGATATCAGCCTGGTAGAGCCTCGGGTGGGATAACCTTGCGAAGGTTTCAAACCTTCGCGAGGTTAGGGTAAGCAAATCAAACAGTAATTTTTGAGATGGTGAACCTCCACATACAGCCAAATCCCGCCAGAGCTAAAAAGAGAGTCTTATTCCAATCCCCCAGGTCATAGCCGCATCAGCCACCCAGTTTCCCGGCAAACCTTTTGAAACGGGTTGCATGGTATGGTTAACCTCAGACTGGATGAGTGCCTACACCTCTGCTTCTACTTTTTTTCCAAATCCAGAATCAATTTTTATGAAATAAAGCGCTACAAAACTGGGGATGGTACAGAGGATGACATAAATAAAGAAATGCTGGTATCCCATAAATTCCTGAATATATCCACTTATCATCCCTGGAATCATCATACCCAGAGCCATAAAACCTGTTGTCAGGGCAAAGTGCGCTGTCTCGTGCTTCCCTTGTCCTGCCACATACAGCATGTACAGCATGTAGCCAGTAAACCCGAATCCATAGCCAAACTGTTCAATGGCTATCATGGAATTTATCAGGTACAGGTTGGACGGCATGGTGTAGGACATAAAGATATAGACGGTGTTGGGCACGTTGATGGCGAGGGCCATCCACCAGATCCATTTTTTCAAACCATGACGAGATGCCAGAATTCCACCACTAATTCCACCGATAACCAGAGCTAACAACCCAACGGTGCCATAGGCAAAACTCTTTTCTGTCAGGGAAAGGGCCAGACCACCATTTTCCCGTGCATCCAGAAGGAAGGGCGAAGCCATTTTGGTCAGCTGAGCTTCTGAAAAACGATACAGAAGCATAAAGGAAACCGAAGCTACGATACCCTCCTTCTTGAAGAAGGACGTGAATATCTCCACATAGGAATCTTTTTCATTAGCCGGGTCTTTTTGAATATCCCGGGCGGGTCGTGGCAATCTGTATTTATGATAAAGGGCAAAAATGACAAATAGTCCACCGAGGAAGGCAATGGATACTGACCACCCAAAGGGCACATTGCCCGCCTTAGCCTCAAATTGAGCCATATCGGGTGTTCTCAAATTGCCAATTACTTTTACGGTCTGAATTTGCGGAACATTCCAATTTTCAGTGTCGAAGTTCATCACACCTGAAGTTGTAAGGCTGATATCTTGACTGCCCTTCTTGGCACCAAAGGTTACGGTTATGTCCTCCTCAGGTGCAGCTGATAGTACAAAGAATACATTGGTTGAATCAAGCATACCACCTGGCAAGGGGACATTGATGATTTCGGGATAGATCAGGATGGTGGCTTCACCTGTGTTGGCTGCAGGGATTATCACATCAGCCTCTGTCAGGACCTCGCTGATCTCTGAGGAAGGTACAGAATGGATATCCACTTTGACTGTTTCAAGACCAGTATTGTCAATTATGAGACCAGTGATTATTCCCAAAAGCCCCAAGCCAGCGATCATGGCCAGACGATAGAAAGTCGAACGAATACCGGTAAAAAATGCCTGGTCGTGCTCATTCAGACCCAGGATGTAGAACCCATCCGCAGCAATATCATGGGTAGCAGATGAAATGGCCATGCCCCAGAGAAAAAAGATCGTCATGGGGAACCACCAGGGCAGGTGGAGAGAAAGAGAGACGGCAAAGAACATGATGGCAAGCACCAGTTGCATCCAGAATATCCAGTTACGTTTGGTGGAATACATGTCCAAAAAAGGACTCCATAATGGTTTGACTACCCAGGGCAAATAGAGTAAACCGGTCCAGAAAGCCAATGTGGAGTTTGGGACACCCAGTGTTTTGTACATATCACTGGCCACAAACATGACGATGATGTAGGGAATTCCTTCAGCAAAATAAAGGGATGGAATCCAGGTCCAGGGTGAACGTGCTTTTGTAGTTTTATCAGTGCTCATGAAGATATCCTTCGCGGTGTGATCATCTCAGATAGTAAATCTATATTTTTCTCAGTAAATCAGATATTTGGATTGAATGACTTTAAACTCCAGCAGTTCATCCTGGTAGCTTGCAATGATTTCCTGGGCGGTGAGTCCGGCATCCACCATCTCACGTAGGCCAGATCCTCCCCACAGACGGTCAGGACCACGGGCACTTCTCCAGCCAAAATCGTCGGGGTAATTCTTTTTAGTGATGACCAAAAGATGTACCAGGAAATCAATAGCTTTGAATTTGTGGGGATCTGTAACAACAATTTTGACACCATTTACGATCTCACCCTCAAATAGCGGATTCATCGCTGCTCCAGGCATATCAACGGGTGTGTATGTCACAGCTTCTATTGTAAAGCCCTCTAAACCTGTAGCCAGGAGTTCTCTGGACATAAACTTTCCATCCATATACGGGGTACCAATATATTCAAAGGGGAACTCCGTTCCGCGACCTTCATTGATCCTGACACCTTCCAGCAGACAGAGCCCTGGATAAGTAAGCGTTTCGTTAGTATTCCTCATATTAGGAGAAGGTGGTATCCATTTAAGGTCTGTTTCCGCCCAGAATAAATCCCCGGTCCAGCCTTCACACTCCACAACGTGCAATTCAAGGTTCCCGAGTCCGGTAATCATCTTTTCGCCCACGATCATACGGGCCAATTCTCCTATGGTTAAACCATATTGGATAGGGATTTTGTAGCGGCCCACAAAGCTTTCGAAGCCTTCCTCAAGTATATTGCCATCTATTCTACGCCCAATAGGATTGGGTCTATCCAATATCATCACGGGTATATCGAATTTAGCACCAGCTTCGAGGACATATCCCATGGTTGAGATATAGGTATAAAAGCGAGTACCCACATCTTGAATATCAAAAATGAGAACATCAATGCCCTTCAACATTTCTGGATTTGGTTCCTGTTGGGCGCCATAAAGACTATAAATCGGTACCCCTGTTCCAGAATCAATTCCACCAGGGATGTCATCACCACCTTGCTCCTTCCCTCGAAAACCATGCTCTGGAGCAAAAATAGCTTTCAAGGTGATATTATTATTGGCATGTAGTAAATCAACGAGATGGACGCCCTTTTTATTTACAGCAGTATGATTGGTAACCACACCTATATTTTTCCCGAGAAGCGGTTCAAAACCCATCTTTTCAAGTACATCCAGCCCCGTATGGACTACAATTTTCTCTTGTGGGATATCAATTTTTCCCAGTTCCATTTGTTGATCTTCATGTGGACCAGGGATATCTGCTACTGGACTCCCTGAAGGTGAAGACGCACACGACCACAGTCCCATAAGGACAATTCCCAGAAGTATGGATTTGGTAAGTGATTTCATGTCAGCTCCTATTTTAAGTAGGTAATTCGTTGAGTGTAAGACTGGGTGCCATTTTCAACCTTAAGGATATACGCACCTGAGCTTACGTTTGAATGGTTGAGTCCTGCAAACGTAATATGATTTGACCCGGCATGAACGTTTTGTTCCACCCGCCTCATCAATTGTCCCCGCAAAGTATAGAGGCTCAGAGTGAGAGCACTTGTTTCAGGAATGTTTACATCAATTGCAAAGGACCCATTAAATGGGTTAGGATAAACCTGGGATACTTGGAAATCTTCGGGGTACAGGACAGGTACATCCACAGAGACAGATATCTCCAGATAATCCAGCACTGCTGACATCACAACGTTGCGTACGCTTTCAGGATAAATGGTCTCAAATCCAACACCCAGATACACAATTCCACCTAAAGCTGTACTTTCGCCAAAGCTTCCAATGTATTGAATGCCAGCGCCTCCCTGAGTTTCATAAACAGCACCATCATAGCGTAGATTATTGAGAGACCCACCATAAGGTTTAATGCCATCAGGATAATCAACATCATAGGTCCCATGTAATCCGTCATCAAATGTAACTCCTGTCAATTCGGAAAAAATGCCTCCGGACTGGCCAGAAATCGCATAGGATTGGGCATCATCAGAAACGTACAGTGCTTTGAAATAGTTTTGATAAAAGCTAATATCACTTTCACTACCACTTGCTTGAAGGTCCCAGCCAATCTCAGAACCGGAAATAAATATGCGACCACCCTGTTCCAGATAATCTTTAATACGTATCTGTTCTATCGGTGAAAACGATGCTGACTGGCTGGCTTCTTCCCCACTTATCCAGTCCACTATTGCATAATCCGACAGATCAATTGCATTGGCTTCAACTGCATCATTGCTAGCTGCATCAAATCCACGACCGCTTGCTAGAATCGCAGAGGCGTGTTCAATGATATAGTCAAAAGTATTTACGGTGCCTTCTGTGCGCTCAAAGCCTTGAACGATAAGTATGTTTGATTCAGGCTGGATATCCACGGTTGTGGCAAGTACTTCAGAGAATTCGCTGTTCCCATAGCTATTTGAATTTTTCACCTTCAGATAGACAATCTGTCCTTCCCAGATATTGGAGAGCAGGACATCCTGCGTTTCTGAACTGTCTATGAGAGTAAACACTTCCCCATCTGCACTGGCGTACACCTTATAAAAATCGGTATAGGGTGAAGGGGCACAGTGCACTGCGATCGTGCCATTTCCAAGATTCCGGGCTGTGAAATAGCTGGAGGTCTGGGGTGGTGCTGTAGCCCCAAAAATATTGCTAAGCCCTCCCCATATTTCCGGTCGTCCTCCATCATAACCCAGTGCCCAGATACCAATTCCCTTGATCTCCTGATCCACGGCATATTGATATTTTGTGACCAGACTAAGGGAATCATCAAACCAGACTTGGTGCTGCTGGCCATTATTATAATTGTACCAGGCGGTGGCAACGTCTGTGCGGTACTGCTTTCCATATGTTTGGGCATTGGCTTGAGCCGCTGGATACAGAATGGTCGCCCCAGTGGTATTTTCAACCACAGGCGCATTTACCACAGTGCTGGTTACCTGCCAATCTCTACCATACCAGGGAAGTCCCAGTATGAGTTGGGAACCATCATCCCCTGTCTTGGTCAGGTAGTCCTGAATCGTGCGACTGATATACCAGCTTGAAAGGCCACTATTCAACGGAGATATAGGACCTGCACGGGTGCTGCCAGACCAATAGTACCCATAAGCCATGATCATGAGACCATCACAATTGTCAGATAGATAGTTATAGTCATAAGCATTGGACCAATCCACTGAGGGCATGGCAATACTCACTTCAGATCCGGGAATCTGATCATGGAAGGCCTGGGTGAGATCATGAATAAAGGTGTTGAAGTTTGCAGTAGCGGAAGAGGGCACAAATTCGAAATCTATATTTACACCATCGGCATTGCCCTGGATCACCCTTGATATGAGATTGTCAATGGCAGTCTGACGATAAGCAGGATTGCCCAGAAGGGTTCCAATACCTGCATTATCAAAATTTGTCACCGTGACAATAACTTTCACCCCGTGACTATGGGCCAGATCCACGAGACCATTTACCGGCCAGCCGTGGGCATTGGTGATCTCGCCATCATTTCCCATGTTCAAACCAAACCAGGCGACATGACTTAAAATATCATAGACATAGTTTTCCCAGGCGGTGCCGTTCCAATAGGGATGATATCCAAAGACAACCCGACTTGGTTCCCGTAAAGCACTGCGAGGTACCAGATCTCGAGGATATCCTGTAAATCCACCCTCCTGATCGATGTCAACCTGACCAAACTGTGCTACATGTGCAGCATGGGTTTTTTCCACCACATCCTGACTGTAAAGGATTGGACTCAGGAAAATAAGAACCGCGATAGCATTACGAAAATTGCTTAAGATAAGGTCACCTCAAGGATGGGTTAATTGTATAAAAGGTATGCTTTACGCATTTCGGCAAATTTATTGAGCTCTTCCAGCCATCCTGCCTCCATCTCTAATGGGTCTTTCCCGGCCTGGATATCTTTCATTATCTGGTCATCTCCCATGACTTTGTTGAACATCCCCCAGCGGTCTGCGTTGGCGAAAAGATCAACATCAGGATATAATTCCCGATGCACTGCCAAAATTTGTAGTCCAACCAAATAGGGTTTGTAAAGTTCACGATCGCTGACATGCAGTTGGACTCCCCCACAAACCTGACCCTTAAAGCGGCCATAATAGGGTTTCACAAAAGTAGGGCGAAAGATGACGCCCTCACCAACCCTGGCTTTTAACGCATGGGCAAATTCGTGTGGATTTAGTATCCAGGGTCCTCCTGCAAATTCAAAGGGAATGGTTATTCCAACGCCTTCAGATAGAACATGCAATTCGCCATAGGTACCAGTTGAGATCATGGGTAGAATGGTGGATGCATCTGGTACATGGGGTGAGGTTGGTACCCAGGGCAGACCTGTATCTTCAAACCACATGTCACGGGTCCAGCCTTCCATTTTGACCACTTCAAGATCACAATTGATCTCGAACTCAGTATTGAAAAGCAAGGCCAGTTCCCCAGTGGTCATTCCATGACGATAAGGGATGGGATATTGCCCGACACCACTGGCAAATTCTGGTCTGAGAATGTTGCCCTCCATTTGAACCCCATTAATGGGATTCGGGCGATCCAGAATTATGACTTTTTTTCCTTTGGCTGCGGCTGCCTTCATGATGTAGGACATTGAGTAGACAAAGGTATAGGACCTGACACCAATATCCTGAATATCGAAAAGGATCACATCCAGGTCGGCAACCATCTCGTTAATGGCTTCTTGTCCCTGACGATAGGTTGTAACGGTTCTAATCCCGGAACTGGGCTCAATTTCCTCACCAATGGCATCGCCCCCATTTTCAGCACCGAATAATCCGTGTTCAGGTGACATAATGAGAACCAGATTGATATGTTCCGGAAGAAGCTGTACCCCATGAACCAGATTTCTATCCACACAACTTTGATTTGCCAGAAGGCCATATTTCAAAGAATCGTCCCACTTGTGACTTTCAATAAAGACTTCGAGGCCTGATTTGACACTGCCTGTCGGTATTTTCGCAGTCACTGGAACTGCTGGTATTTCCACCACCACGGGTGGTGCGACACTCGCACAGGATTGTAGAATTAAGGTCAAGAGAATGCCCGTAATCGTAATCCGTTTTCGAAGAAAAATGTTTCGGTATTGCATAGGTCTTTACTCCGGGTTGTTGATTCAAACTAGGTTAGTTAAAAGCATTTACCAACACAAAATGATCTGTCCAATTGTGATAACCTAAAAAATGCTATATAACTGGAGAGGCTATCTCCAGGACAGAACCAAGGTCCGATTAGCTCAATGAAGCCAGCAGGGTCCCAGGATAATAATGTTTTAGAATATCCTTGTAGCAAATGTGTTCCAGGGCCATTCCCAGAGCCCCCATCTGACATAATCCAACGCCATGCCCCCAGCCAACCCCCCGTAGCACGATATGATCATCATCCTTCAAAGTTTTGGCATTCTTGATGACAAATGCTGAAGAGTACAGAAATGAATCACTAAACATCTGTCGAATACCATATTCTGATTTCACCATTTGTTCCATCAAAGTGTCATTTTCATCTGTGCCGATGAGAAATAAATATTTTATCCTGCCGCTGGGTCCACGTTCCATGATGCGTATATCATCAATGCTGGACCAGATGAGTCCAGTGTATTTTTTCAAATTTTTCAATATATCAGCTTTGGTCATGACCTGCTCCCAGCGGTAATAACTCCCTGAGACATCAACCTTGCCCAGCATGCCAGCAAGATTAACATTTTCAAATCTTTTTGAAGAGCAGTGAGCCTCATCATAGGCATAATGTTTCTCAAAATCATCAACAGCAAACCCGGGTTTTTGCTCTGGACTATCCCAGAGAGGGATGAGGTAAGGCACTTTGCCTCCCTCCCAAACTGTATCATAGGCCTCTACCATGCCCCCACAATTCTTTGAGTAGCGTGCATCGATTACTTTTTCGTCGTAGACCAATACCTCGCCACGGGTTTCGATGGCAGCCTGTAGAGAATGATCCGTCAAGAAACTCGTGCCCTGATAGCGCTGACAACAATCGTCATTGCAGACATCATAACCATCAGCCAGATGTTTGGCTTCAGCGAGAGCCAACGACCAATGCAAGCGTA
>FLOH01000233.1_pt1 | contig 146069 bp, 119 predicted proteins | sample 756751 | NCBI WGS metagenome assembly FLOH01 (sample SAMEA4026879, study PRJEB14308) | marine metagenome | biome: coastal water; material: water | depth 74 m | reverse complement strand
TTATTTTGAGGTGTCTATTTAATTACTTATTTTAATTAACTGATAAGAAGTTGGTTTAGCAAAAGTCATTCTCTCAATAAGCTTATGAAATATCGTTTGCTTATACTTTGAACGATTAATTCTAAAACTATATTCGGCTAAATATTTTTCAATATGCCCCTCATGAACCCATGAAAAGACACTTCTTAGCCAAGATTTTACTTGATGTATTATTGTATGCATCTGCTTCATACTTGCTCCTTTATCTGAATATTTCTGTTCAATATTATAATTTTCAGCTAAGGGAATATAACCTGTCCATTTATCAGTTTTAACTTGGGCTTCTTTTGAAATGTGGTTATCAAATATTATTTGCAAGGATTTTGACGAATAATCTTCCAATTTATTGAAATATACACGTTTAACTTTTCCTTCATCAGTAAGTTCAACGGCTCCTATTATCTTCTTTTTTTTGGTGTTTTTGCTTCTTCCTTGCTTCAAACTTTCTTTACCTCCAAATACAAATTCATCTACTTGAACATCGCCTGTCATTGGATACTGGCCACTACTTTGCATCGCTATCCTTACTTTATGACTAAATGTCCATGCTGTTTGTCGAGTGATACCGTAACGCTTTGCCATTTGTGATGAGGATAAGCTTTTTGTTGTTGCACTCATCTCAAACACAATCATAAAGGCCTTCTGTAATCCAAAACGTATGCGATGAAATAATGTATTTGCTGTGGGACTTTCTAAGTGATGGCATCTATTGCAATCTCTTGCTAGATTCTTCTTTCTCACCGTGTGTTTTGTGTGACCACACTTTGTACACTTGTAGCCCTCTGACCACTTGATTTCACTAAGGTACTCCAAACATGATCTGTCATCTGGAAAGCGCTGTGAAAATTCAATAATATTCTCGCCTATAAATTTCATGATGTGATTTTAATCAAATTATTAGCCTCAAATATAAGTATTTATTTTGACACCTCAAAAAAACTTTTTCAAAAACAGCTTTTTGCAATAATCTTAATGCCAGTGTATTACAGCTATTAAGAATCATTCTGATCAAAACAGCTAAACTTTACAACAGCTGTACTTAGAGGGTTTTGTGGTTAAAAAAGACCTATTAAAACGTCCTCTCCATGGCAAAAATAATAAAGGCAAAATTCATATAAATTAGTAAAATTATTCCTTTTTCCAAATTATTTTTTTTCCAAAGCCCAATCTATTATCCGTTAATTTAAAAAAATTAATTTCGAGAGCCCACATGGTTTCCAACTTAAGAATAGCAAACGGATATGATTTAAGGTAAGCCTTTTTAGCCAGCTTTGCTTCTTCACCATCCAACATCTTAGCTTCGGCTGTTATTTGAAGTCCTTGAATTTTACCAATTACTTTTGTTTCTAAAACGATACTTATAGCAACATTCGAATTGGCCAACATTTCCTGACCATGTCTTGTTTTGGGGTCACTCGTGATTAATAGTGTGTTTTGTTCAGGTAAATAAACATAAAAACAATTACACATATATACTTGCTCACTCACACTTGTTGCTAAACTAAGTACGTGATGTTGTGCAATAAAATCGACAATTTTCTGGTCTGGGAAAGTTTCTGACATAATCTAAATTTAAGTCGGCAAATGTACTCAATATTTAAAATCTCTAATTAGATGAATGTCGATTTCTCAAGCATTATTATCAAATATTAAAAGCTAAAAAGATTTTACTAAATAATTTTATCAGCCCTATATTTTTCTAATTTCGCATTTCACTTCAAAGCAGATACATACATGAGTACTTATGAAATAGCAGCGTTAATAATTGGAGGTATTATGGTAGGATTTATCAACACCTTAGCTGGTGGTGGATCTATTATTTCATTGAGCATATTAATGTATGTGATGGGCTTACCGGCCTCAATTGCAAATGGAACTAATCGAATCGCCATTACCTTACAAACTCTAACTGCAAGTTCTAATTTCAAAAAACAAAATGTTTTGGACTGGAAAAAAGGACTAAAATTAGGCGTTCCGAGTGTCATTGGATCGCTAGTGGGTGCTTGGATTGCTGTTGATATTCAGGAAGAAATTTTTGAAAAAGCGATGGCCATTATCATGATAGTGATGTTAGGGTTTATTTTTTACAAACCTCAATTATGGCTTAAAGGAAAACAAGAACTCGTTGATAAAAAAGTAAGTCCATGGATGATGATATTGTTTTTCTTCATTGGTATATACGGAGGATTTATCCATGTTGGTATTGGCTATTTATTACTAATGGGAATTGTGTTAGGAGCTGGATATGATTTAGTTAAAGCTAATGCAATTAAAGTATTTATTGTTTTGATGTATGTTCCTTTTAGCTTGGCTGTTTTTATGTATAACGATTTGGTTCATTATAAATATGGGCTCATATTAGCTGTCGGAAATATTATTGGGGCATATATTGCAAGCAAATTTGCTATTGAAAAAGGTGCCAATTTTGTGCGCTGGGTCATTGTTGTAGTTGTAATACTTACTGCTGCAAATGTGTTTGGATTTATTGATATAAAAGAAATCATTAAGCCATAATGGTATTGGAATAATACGTTAGATCAAATACAAAATAGAGCAGTGCATTAATTACATTCTATATTATTTTCCTCTAAATTTCGTAAAGAAAAAAGATTCAATTAATTTTTACATATCCCTCAAGTCAATTTGAATAGAATTGCATATACATTTTACCATAATAATATACATTTTCATAAAATACAAATTCTAACATTTAATAACACTCTAAAGAAAGTTGATGTCCCTAAAATACTTATTTTCGCAGCTTTATTAAACTAAAGCTATGAGAAAAAGAATTATTCAAATATTGGTGGTCTTATTACCCCTTGGTCTAATTGCCGCATACAAAACTTATTCTGAGGGTCAAAAAGACAAGGAAAAAATAATTACCGACTTGGTTATCAGTGGATTAAAGTTCGCCCACTATAACACTAATAAAATTGATGACGAGTTTTCCATCAAGGTTTATAATAGCTATATCGAAGGATTGGATTATACTAAAAAGTTTCTATTGCAAGAAGATATCAACAAATTAGTAAAATATAGAACTTCAATTGATGATGAAATCAACAACCAGAGTAGTGAGTTTTTAGACTTGTCGGATAGACTAATCACTCAGAGAGTTAAAGATGCTGAAGCATATTACACCGAAATACTTGCCGAACCATTTAATTTTGAAATTGATGAAAGCATTGAGCTCGATGACAAAAAGAATTCTTTCGCTAATTCAAAATCAGAGCTTAAAGAAGCATGGAGAAAATCGCTCAAATATCAGGTAATGTCTGAATTGAATACAACTCTTGAAATGCAAGAAAAAGCTTTAGAAAAAAATGACACTTCAATAGCTCAAAAAAGTTTTGAGGTATTGGAAAAAGAAATTCGTGCGAAGGTTGAAAAACGCAATGACGATTATTTCAGAAGAATGAAGCAACTAGAGCATAAAGACCGTTACGCGATGTATATGAACTCGGTTTCAATGGCCTTTGACCCACACACAAACTACTATCCTCCAAAGGATAAGGAAGATTTTGATATTGCAATGAGCGGTCAACTCGAAGGTATTGGTGCTACCTTACAAGAAAAAGATGGTTATATAAAGGTCATGCAAATTGTGCCAGGCAGTCCATCTTATAAACAAGGAGAGCTCAAACAAGGAGATTTAATTTTAAAAGTAGCTCAAGGAAATAATGAGCCTTTGGATATTACTGGTATGCGACTTGACAAGGCTGTTAGATATATTCGTGGCAAAAAAGGGACAGTAGTAAAGCTTACAGTAAAGAAAGTTAGTGGCGATATTGCTGTCATTTCGATTGTTCGAGATATAGTAATCATTGAAGAAACTTATGCGAAATCGGTTATTGTAAAATCACCAGGCTCTCAAAAGAGAATCGGTTATATTTACCTTCCTTCTTTTTATGTTAATTTCAACGAGAAAAATGGCGGAAGACGCTGTTCCGATGATGTTTTAAAGGAAATTAAAAAACTTGAAAAAGAAAATATAGACGGTTTAGTTATTGACTTACGCAACGATGGTGGCGGTTCATTACCTGATGTTGTAACCATGGCAGGGTATTTTATTAAAGAAGGCCCTATAGTACAAGTGAAACAAAAAACTGGAGAAGCTCAAGTGCTTTCCGATACAGATCCTAATGTATATTATGATGGCCCGATGGTAGTGATGGTTAATTCAAATAGTGCTTCCGCTTCTGAAATATTTGCGGCTGCTCTGCAAGATTATAATAGAGCTGTAATTGTTGGCGGACAACAAACTTTTGGTAAAGGAACTGTACAGCGATTCATCAACCTAGATGATATTGTTAATCCACAATTAAACAATTACAAACCTTTTGGTGCGTTAAAATTGACTTTCCAAAAGTTCTATCGTATTTCTGGTGGATCAACTCAACTAAAAGGTGTGGTACCAGATATAATTTTGCCAGATAACTATATGCACATAGAATATGGCGAGCACGAGATGGAAAATTACTTAGAGTGGGATGAAATCAAAGCGGCAAATTACACGCCAAGTAATCAAACTAATAACATCAAAGCTATTGCAAAATCGAGTGCAAAGAGAATAAAGAACAGTGAGAAGTTTTCTCTCCTTGAAAAGCAAGCTGAGTCAATTAAAAAGTATCGCGACCAAACTCAAATTACATTAAACTTGGTTGCTTATAAAAAACTTTTAGCAGAAAGAACCTTAGAGAATGATTTATATAAAGACATTCATAAAGACACCACTTTAGTTCAAATTTTTCCTTTAAAAGCGGATTGGCAATTTATCGAAAAGGATTCTACTAAAATGTCTGTTGCAAAAGATTGGCACCGCAAATTGAGCTCTGATCTAAACTTGAGAGAGAGTATTGAAGTAATAGAAGATTTATAATATGGAATTCACAAAAGAGAATATAGGCGCTATCAACCAGCATCTTTCTGGCAAAACAGCCGCTGAAATCATAGCTTATTTTATCGACCATTTAGGAACCAAAATAACATTTGGAACAAGCCTTGGCGCTGAGGATCAGATCATCACTCAACTTATTGCCCAGCACAACTCGACTTGCGATGTGTTTACATTGGATACAGGTCGCTTATTTCCAGAAACTTACGATTTAATAGACACGACTAGCAGACGGTACAAAATAAAGATTAACACCTATTTCCCAGAAAAGGACGAGGTAGAAGCAATGGTAGGCGATCACGGAATTAATTTATTTTACAACTCCATTGAATTAAGAAAAAGTTGTTGTCAAATTAGAAAACTCAATCCACTTAAAAGGGCGCTAACAGGAAAATCTGCTTGGTTTACTGGTTTAAGAAAGAGTCAATCCGTCACACGCATTGACATGCAAATTGTTGAATGGGACAACAACAGCCAAATGTTAAAAGTAAATCCTTTGATTGATTGGTCAGAAGAGCAGGTATGGGAATATATTAAAGCTGAAAGAATTCCATATAATAAGCTACATGATATGGGTTTCCCAAGTATCGGTTGCCAACCTTGTACCAGAGCCATTGAAAAAGGCGAAGATGTTAGAGCTGGCAGATGGTGGTGGGAGAACCCTGATACTCGCGAATGTGGGTTACATAAGTAAAAAGTTATGAGTTAGAGAATTATGAGTTGAGAGTTAATTTTCACATCAATTTTATAACTTGTAACTTACTAACTTTCCCTAATCATCTTTCTTCTTAAATTTTCCTTCATTCCAAGCTTTGATAAACTCAGCCCAGGCAAAAGGATTTAGCCATTGGTTTGGCATATATTGGCCATTATAATAGGCTTTATTAGCGACATTCTGCATTTGATATCGATAATTCATTGCTCCATCCATAGCTAGTGCTGCTCCCCTTTCTTTCATTTCTTCAATAGCTAAATTTTTCATAGCTCGGTCATAATCATCTTCTTCCACAACATGGTTAATAATTGCATATTCAAGTGAAGCTATATTTGGCCAAGGATAAATGACTGTTTCTGTCAACAAAAGCGTATCCATCTGCATCATTTGAAAAAGAGAATATCGTGAAGATGAGAGTGTATCGGAAATAACATATCGAGAAGTACGATAGCCTACATAACTAAAAATTACGGTATCACCTTTATAAGCTACAAAAGAGAAAAATCCATAAAAGTCGCTTACAGTCCCAATCTTAGTACCAGCAATACGAATGTTTACAAATGGCAAGGGTTTCAAACTATCCCCTGTAATCACCACACCAGAAAACTGTATTAAATCTTCATCCCATTTTTGCTGGGCATCGACTGCCTTTGGTACAATAATCAGAATGATTAAGAGAATATATATATAAGTATATTTATGCATTTCACGGAAACAGTTTTACGTTAAAAAAATTATATTATTTAACTTATTTTTCGATAATTTTAATTTCAGACCTTCTATTCTGCTGACGACCTTTTTCACTATCATTACTTGCTATTGGCTTTTGAAAACCATATCCTATCGCAGTTAATCGGTCAGCATTTATACCATTTTGTACTAAATACTGAACAACTGCATTAGCTCTACGTAAAGACAGGTCTTGATTATATATTTCATCGCCAACATTATCTGTATGGCCGCTAACCTCTAATTTCAGATTTGGATATTTGCTCATTAAAGAAATTAATCGACCAAGTTCAGATTTTGACTCTTTATTCAGATCGGCCTTTTTATATTCAAAAAATATGTTTTTAAGTGCAATACCATTGCCAATTTCGATACGCTGTAGCTGTATATTTTGCTCCTCTTCGTGAAAATATTCTGCCCTATCAATCACAAAATTTTCGGAATAAAAAAGATAACCTTCCGCACTAATAGCCAAACCATAATTATGGCCAGAAGGTAGTGATATCAAATATTTACCACTGATACTATTGGATAAAAAAGTAGCCAATACCTCACCGTTCTCATTATCCGTCAGTTCAATAGTAGCTTCTAAAGGCTGTTGAGTAATCTCATCGGTGATAATCCCTTTTAATAAGGTAAGTTGACTACTACGCATACTAATGACATTTTCTATTTCAGCCGATTGAAATCCTAAAGAATTAGATGCAATCAAAGGATCTTGAGTAGAATATACAGGCAGCTTTTCAGGACCAAGAAAAGTAATTTTATAAATATCCTGATCACCCATTCCTTCTTCACGGTTACTCGAATAATAAGCATTTCGACCGGAAGCACCAATACTGAAGAATACATCTGGATCGGGAGAGTTAATTGGGTATCCTAAGTTCTGAGGTTTTGTCCATTGTCCATCAACAAGTTCTGTTTTATATATATCAAAATCGCCCATTCCTTCATGACCTTTGGAACTAAAATATATCGTTTTTCCGTCAGCTTGAGCAAAAACTGCAATCTCATCATACTCGGTATTCACAACATTACCTAAGTTAATTGCTGGCCCCCAATTTCCATTTCCATCACTGTTACTATAGTAAATATCTTTCTCGCCATATCCACCTGATCGATTACTCACAAAAAATAATTGTTTGCCATTATAAGAATAAGATGCAGAAGACTCTTGGTATTTGGAATTGATAGGTTCAGGGAATGCAATGGGTTTTGACCAACGATTACCTTTATTCTTACTCCAATATAAATCACCACTATTATCATCCTTATAAACAATTAAGGTTTGACCGTCAGGAGCCAGTCCAACTACAGCATCATGACCAACCGTATTAATTGATTTCTCAATATTTTTAGCCGGCATCCACATTTTATCTATCTCATCACTCCAATATGCATCCTCAAAAAACATCATGTCCAAAGGGCTCCGATTTCCACCAACGGTGTTGGGACGACGGGAAGTAAAAAATATGATACTTTCATCGATATTCACAACTGCACCATATTCAGGATATTCGGAATTAATGGTTGAGCCTAGATTTTCGATAATAACTCTTACGGGTGATTTAACAAGCATTTTTCCTGTTTCACATTCTTCAATAAATCGATTAATCTCATCCGTCATTTTAACTGCTTGTTGAGGGGGTAATTGGTCTCTATAGGCTTTGTATAACTCAATGGCAAGGTCAAATTGCAAATTTAAATGATAGGCTTTTGCAATTACAAGCACCAACTCTTCAGAAACTTTTGGATCTAATTTTTGAGCTATAAATAGATATTTTAGGCCTTCCTTAGCCGGTTTCACATCCAAATAGCAACGGCCAATTTTGAAATTTAATTCTGCATTATTAGGATTAAAATGATTTGCTTTAAGGTAAAACTGCAAAGCAGTTTCAATATTTGCCCGACCTAAACCATAGAAATAATCCCCATCTTGGATGTTGGTTACCGCATGTCTTAACTCTTCCTTTTGCTGGGGAAAATTAGATTTTTTAAAATCAATATTATTTTGAGCAAAAGCACAATTTACGTAAAATATGATACCTATAAATAGGCTAAATCGAATCATATTATCGGGCAATTACTTTAAATTCAGTCCTTCTATTTTGTTGACGACCCTCTTTGGTTGCATTAGAGGCAATAGGCTGATCAAAACCATAACCTTTATAAACTAATCGATCAGTAGCAATTCCTTTTTCGACTAAATATTTAACCACTGCTCTTGCCCTCTCTTGACTCAAAGTTTTATTCTTTGCAACACTTCCCACATTATCCGTATGACCAGATATCTCAATTTTAAGAATTGGAATATCATTTAAAAGCTTCAATAAGTTTTGTAATTCAGTTTCTGAAGAAGTTGTCAATGTTGATTTACCTGTGGCAAAGAAAATGTTTTTAAGTACCACCTTACTTCCTACTTCAATCCGTAACAAACTGATATCTTTAATAATCTCTTTGTATCCTTTCTCTTTGGCAATGGTAATATTATCAGAATAAAACAAGCAGTTTTCTGCTTTTACTGCAATGCCATAATCTTTACCAGAAGGCAACGAAACCAAATAACTACCTGACTGCTCATTAGAGCTAAATGTCGCAATCACCTTATTTGTAGCATTATCGGTTAGTTCAATCTGTGCAAAAATAGGAGCACGTGTATATTCATCAGAAATAATTCCTTTGAGTACAGTAAGATTCATTTTATCAATATTGACAGCAGCCTCTGCAACTGGTAGTCCAATTCCATACTTGCTAATTGCTAAAAAATCGCCATCTAAATCATCTAAAATAGGTTTTGATTTTTCCATAAAACTTAGTTCGTAAATATCATGCATTTGAGCTTCATCTCGTGAAGAAGCAATATAGGCCTTCTTGCCATCAGCGGTTATACTATAAAGAATATCATCACCAGGTGTATTGATAGGGTAACCCAAATTTACTGGTTCAGACCATACACTGTCTTGATAAGTAATTTTAAAAATATCTAGTCCGCCCATGGTATTATGACCATTGGAGGTAAAATAAAATGTCTTTCCATCAGGCATTGCAATTAATGTCATTTCATCATAGGCTGTATTAATTTTAGATCCTATGTTTTTTGGAAATCCCCATTTTGCCTTTACATCTAAATCACTTTGATAAATATCATGACCTCCATAACCACCTTCGCGATCACTAGAAAAATACAACTTCAAATTATCATAAGAAAAGCTAGCCGTAGCCTCATGTGATGAAGTATTGATGTTTTTATTGAATTTTTTAGGCTTTGACCATTGGTTTGCTGTTCTTGTACTTAAATATAAATCACCATTTCCTGAGCTTCGATATACTACTAGTTTATTACCATCAGCCGATAAACCAGCAGAAGCATCATGAGCTGCTGTATTAATTGGTTTTCCAATGTTTTGTGCTGTGGTCCAATTTCCATTACTATCTCGTTGGGTAAAATAAATATCTTCAAAGAAAACGCCATTCTGATCTCTTCCTGCACCTATATTATTAGGCCTACGAGATGTAAATACCATAAAACTATCATTAGTACTAACAATTGGTGCGTATTCCACAAAAACTGAATTAATATTGGTGTCCATCAAATCAATATAAGCGTCAGTAGAATTGGCCTTCATTTCCTTGCCAATTTCACATTCCTTAATTCTCTTTTTAAGTTCTTTATTGTTAATATTGAGTTCTTCTGGACTTAAACTCTGCCGATATTGCTCAAAATATGTAATGGCCGAATCAAACTCATAAATTAATTGTTCAATTCTGCCCATGTAATAATAGGTTTTGTTTTTGGACAAACTATCCTGATTCAATACCTGAACAAAATAAGGTCTAGCTTTGCTATATTGTTTTATTTGGAAATAGGAGAACCCTAATTGATACCATAAATATTCATCAGTAGCACCCATTTGCTCTGCCATTTTGTAGGACTCAATGGCCTTCTCAAAACGCTTTTCACTGCCGTAAGCATACTTATCTCCTGTCTTAATGAAGTTAACAATCGCCATAGCTGAGTCGCTTAGTTTAGGCTCTTTTACTTTAGGAGCTTTTTTGATTACCTGATTGGTATCAACAATTTGCTGCACCTGAATTGAATCAAAATCCTGTGCTTTAGCCTTAGCCCATGAAAAGGTAAATAACAAAGTAATGGCTAAGGTTAAAATGATATTATATTGTTTCATATCTTTAAATTTCTATTTTCATGAATATATCAAACTGTTCGTTGTCAAGAAAAAGCATCTCTACAACAGTACTGTTTTTAACTGAGGTAGCTTTTAAATTATGATGCAATTTTTCCATTCTTTCGATCAATTTCAATACTTATTTACACTGTGCATTCAAATAATCACCAGCTATAGACACGCCCAAAGCATCAGCCTTTGACCAATCTAAACAAGCACCTTCACTATCACGTAGCATTTCTTTACATATTCCTCGGTTAAGATAACCAAATGCATAATTTGGGTCCAGTTCAATAGCTCGATTATAATCTTTCAAGGCATTTTCATATTCCTTAAGTTGGAATTTTAAATTCGCTCTATTACTATAGGCTACAGCATAAGTGGGTGAAATAGATATTGCTTTTGAGAAATCGAAAAGCGCTTTATCATTCAGACCTAATTCTTTATAAACAGTTGCACGATTATTAAAAGCGACTGCATTATTGGAGTCGAGGCTGATGGCAGATGAATAGTCCGTAAGGGCACCTTGATAATCCTTAAGTAGTTTTTTTACAGAACCCATATTATTAAAAGCAATAGCCATATTGGGATTTATCTGAATTGCTTTGCGATAATCTGTCAATGCCAACTGATACTTTTCTAACATCCTGTATGAACTTCCTCTGTCATGATAAGCAAAGGCATAATTAGCATTACCCATAATGGCATTAGAATAACTTTCTACAGCTTTATTGTATTTTTTTTGCTCAAAATAAACACAACCTTGATAATAGTAGGATGAATTGCGATATGATCCGCTATCTTTAGCAATTGCAATTGCAAAATCAGAAAGAGCACCATCTAATTCCTTATAATTATACCTTGCCAACCCGCGAGCTAAATAATACTTAGCACTTGAATTTAAAGTAATTGCATAATTGAAATCTTGAATAGAACCTACAAAATCTTTCTTTTCGTATTTAGCAGAAGCTCTGTTATAAAAGGCCTCTGGAAATTTAGTTTTAATAGCTATAGCAGCATCAAACTTTACAATAGCTTCATCAAACTTATTACTTTGAAAAAGGATAACACCTTCATTATACTTTTTCTCAGCCTCTTGCTTGTCTTTACTTGTTAATACGCGAACTGTATCTTGCAAGGTATTATCCTTACTACTAGTATTTTGCGCAGAAATACTAAAACATATAAATGCTGTAATAAACAATAATAGGTATTTCTTCATGGTAAACAAATTTTATCAAATTAAGTGGAACAAAGTTACATAAATAAGTATTCAGCATGATAAAATTATTTTCTTAAAAAATGCCTTTTTGAAAATACTAATCTTCATGCAATTACATCAGCACTATGAGTAAATAAAAATTAAGACTGGCTTTAGTTAAAAGCTCAATCATGTGCAATTCAAAATTAGGAATTTTATTATTAGTGTATTACAATTCTCAATTCAAGCCATGATATATTATGCTTTTAACTAAAGCAAAAATGCTTATTTTAGCAGCTCCTAAAGTGTAAATTAAACTCAACTAAAAACTAAGACCTTATGCCAAATATAGACTGGAAAAACCTAAGCTTTGGTTATACAAAAACCAAATACAATGTAAGAACCTATTTCAGAAATGGAAGTTGGGGATCATTAGAAGTAAGTTCTGAGGAAACAATCAGTATTCACATGGCTTCTACTGCTTTGCATTATGGACAACAAGCTTTTGAAGGATTAAAAGCATTTAAAGGCAAGGATGGAAAAGTTCGTGTTTTCCGTTGGGAAGAAAATGTGAAAAGGATGCAAAGATCAGCTGAAGCAATTCTTATGGAGCCTATTCCTACAGAGCTATTTAAAAAGGCTTTGATGAAAGTTATCAAGTTAAATGCTGATTACATTCCTCCTTATGGAAATGGCTCATCACTTTATATCCGCCCATTGCTGTGTGGAGTTGGGCCTCAAGTAGGCGTTGCACCATCTAAGGATTATTTATTTATGATTTTTGTAACACCAGTTGGACCTTACTTTAAAGAAGGTTTTAACCCTGTTAAGATTGAAATCGTACGTGATTTTGACAGAGCAGCTCCAATGGGAACAGGTCATGTTAAAGTTGGTGGAAACTATGCTGCTAGTCTTAGAGCTGGAGTAAGAGCGCATGATGGAGGCTATTCGGCAAGTTTATTCTTAGATTCAAAAACTAAAACTCATATTGACGAGGCTGGCCCAGCTAATTTCTTTGGAATTAAAGATGGTAAATACATCACTCCAGATTCTAGCTCTATTCTTCCTTCAATTACCAATATGAGCCTACGCACCATCGCAGAAGATATGGGACTTATTGTTGAACGTCGGTCTATTTATGTTGACGAGCTTGAGTCATTTGATGAAGTTGGAGCTTGTGGTACTGCTGCTGTTATTTCTCCTATCGGATTAATTCATGACCGCGATACTGGTAAAGATTATACCTATGGAAATGGTGAAGCTGGTCCAATTTCGACAAAGCTATATAAAGCATTGCAAGGTATTCAGACGGGTGAAATGGAAGACACTCATGGATGGAATACTTTTATTGATTTATAATAAATCCAATTAAGTAAAAAGGGGAAATTGCCAAAGCAATTTCCCCTTTTCTATTTGAATAATTGGCTAAATTAGGATATTAATCCTTTATTTCGCAATAAAACTTCCATCTCTTTTTGAAGTTCCTGAGCACTTTCAGCTGCTTTTTCGGCAAAGTCGGTACCTTGAGAAGCAAAAATAATTCCTCTAGAAGAGTTTACAATTAATCCACATTGGCTATTCATACCGTGTGCAGCAACTTCCTCCAAACTACCTCCTTGCGCACCAACTCCTGGCACTAATAAAAAATGGTTAGGTGCGCTATCCCGAACTTGATCAAAATATTCAGCTTTAGTAGCCCCAATAACATACATCATTTGCTCATCATTAGCCCAATTTTGCGAAGTCATCAATACTTTTTCATACAATGCTTTGGATCGAGAAGAGCGAATTCCAAATCGGAATAAAGCTTCACTAAAGTCTCTTCTTGGAACTTGAAAATCTGCAGACCCTGCATTAGAAGTTAGGGCCAATAATACAACCCATTTATTGGAATACTCCAGAAATGGAGAAACCGAATCTACGCCCATATAAGGTGCCACAGTGATAGCATCAAACTGCATATTTTCAAAGAATGCTTTGGCATACATTTTAGAAGTATTCCCAATATCACCTCGCTTGGCATCTGCAATTGTAAATACTTCTGGAGCTTTTTCGTTTAGATATTTTATTGTTCTTTCTAAACTAATCCAACCTTCAGCACCTCGTGATTCATAAAAAGCAATATTAGGCTTATATGAAACCGTATATGGCAAAGTGGCATCAATAATTTGCTTATTAAACTCAAAAACAGGATCTTCCAACTCCAATAAATGTTTTGGAATTTTAGTAATGTCAGAATCTAAACCCACACATAAGAAGGACTTTTTCTTTTGAATCTGCTCAAATAATTCTAATTTCTTCATTGCTATATTTATTTTAGTTACGAGTTTGGAGTTACGAGTTACGAGTTTCAAGTTGCTTGGTTATGAGTTTTAAAGTTTATGCGAAATTTAATTTCGAACTCGTCAGGAAACTCTCAACTCCCTAACTCGTATATCTCTTATCCCATTTCCTCTTTTAGGCGTTCTGCATTTTCAGCAACTTGCAAGGCATCAATAATTTCTTGCACCGCACCATCAATAATGGTTGGTAAATTATACAAAGTCAATCCAATGCGATGATCAGTTACTCTACCTTGTGGCCAATTATAAGTTCTGATTTTTGCAGAACGGTCACCAGTAGAAACCATTGTTTTTCTTTTTGAAGCGATTACATCCATATGTTTTTGATATTCTAACTCATAGATTCGAGTTCTCAAAACACCCATGGCTTTATTCAAATTTTTAAGCTGTGATTTTTCATCCTGACAAGTAACCACAATACCTGTTGGAACGTGGGTAAGACGGATAGCCGAATAAGTTGTATTTACTGACTGACCACCTGGCCCTGAAGCACAATATGTATCTTTTCGGATATCGGCAGGATTAAGGGTAATATCAAATTCATCAGCCTCTGGCAATACTGCTACAGTAGCTGCTGAAGTATGCACTCTACCAGCAGTCTCAGTTTTAGGCACGCGTTGCACACGATGCACTCCCGATTCGTATTTAAGTGTACCATAAACATCAACGCCACTAACATTAAATACTATTTCTTTATAACCTCCCATAGTGCCTTCTGTGATATCAACGATATCCATTTTCCATTTCTTAGTTTCACAGTACTTGGTATACATTCGAAATAGATCACCAGCAAATAAGCTAGCCTCATCGCCACCAGTGCCAGCGCGAATTTCCATCACACAGTTTTTACTATCTTCTGGATCTTTAGGAATCATCAGTATCTTAATCTTTTCTTCAAGTTCCTCTCTTCTGGCAACCAATTCAATCAATTCTTCCTTAGCCATATCTCGGAACTCTTCATCCTTTTCTTTGGCGATGATTTCTTTAGCAGATGTTTCGTTATCCAAAACATTTTTATATTCTTTATAAGCAGCCACAACAGGTTCCATATCACGATAATCCTTGCTAAGCTTAACATATTTCTTCATGTCAGCAATTACTTCCGGATCAGTCATTTGCTCTCCAATTTCAATCCATCTATTTTCTAATCCTGCTAATTTATCAAGCATGTTTTCTTTGTATTAATAAGTAAAAACTCCGTATTCAGATTGAATAGTAAGTTGTTTGTGGTCGCTAGCTTCGCATCGACCTATAATTTGAGCATCAATATTAAACGATTTTGAAATATCGATCAATCCTTTTGCTGTAATTTCATCGGTATAAATCTCCATTCTATGTCCCATATTAAAGACCTTATACATTTCCTGCCAAGGCGTTTTTGATTCCTTTTGAATCATTTGAAAGAGCGGTGGAGTTGGAAACATATTGTCTTTAATAATATGTATTTCGTCTACAAAATGTAAAACTTTGGTTTGCGCTCCTCCACTGCAATGAACCATTCCAGTAATTTTATCCCTATATTGATCCAACATAACTTTGATTACTGGAGCATACGTTCGTGTTGGTGATAAAACCATTTTTCCAGCATCCATTCCTTCAATAGAAGTAGAATCTGTGAGTTTCAAACTACCCGAATAAACTAAATCAGCAGGCACGGCCTGGTCAAAAGATTCAGGGTATTGCTCTGCCAAATAGTGCGAAAAAACATCATGACGAGCAGAAGTTAAGCCGTTGCTCCCCATGCCACCATTATATTCCTTTTCGTAAGTTGACTGACCTGAGGACGACAATCCAACAATCACATTTCCAGCTTTAATATTATGATTTGAAACAACTTCAGTCCTTTTCAAGCGAGCAGTAACTGTTGAATCAACAATAATTGTCCGAACTAAATCGCCTACATCTGCAGTTTCGCCACCAGTAGAATATATACCAATCCCTAGCTCACGCATTTCAGCTAAAAACTCTTCAGTGCCTTCAATAATTGCTTTGATAACTTCACCGTTAATAAGGTGTTTATTACGTCCTATAGTTGAAGAAAGTAAAATATTATCGGTCACGCCAACACATAATAAATCGTCTAAATTCATCACGATTGCATCTTGTGCTATTCCCTTCCAAACACTCAAATCGCCAGTTTCTTTCCAATATAGATAAGCCAAGGAGGATTTGGTACCAGCCCCATCGGCGTGCATAACAACGCAATGTTCCTCGCTACCGGTTAATAAATCGGGTACTATTTTACAAAAAGCTTTTGGAAACAAGCCTTTGTCAATATCTTTAATCGCTTGATGTACATCATCTTTTGAAGCTGAAACTCCTCTTAAGTTATAACGTAATTGGTCATTCATGGTTTTATATTTGAGGCTGCAAATTTAATGAATTTACTGATGAGTTTTTGGACTAAATTTTATCCTATTTAAAGGTTGTCTGATCCAAAATGTATATACTAAAAAAGGCACTACTCATCAGAGAAGTGCCTTTTTTATATTTATTAAATCTTATTCAAAGATGATGACTTTCTTATCAGCATCAATAGCATAAGATGAGAATTCAGTCATAGCATCGTCACCTATAATGATTGCAGCTGTCTGTCCATGTGTACAAACTACCACAAGGTCATAAACAGTTTTATTACCAATTCGCATTCTTTGAATCACTAATTTTTCACCATCTTTTACGGTACCGTCTTCTGTAAATGCTTGCTCGGCGTTATCAAAACTATTCTTATTGAGTTTATGTTGACGTATCAAGCCCATCACAACTTCAAGTGAAATTTTCACGTCTAATTCCGGTCCATCAAATGCAAATTTATAAGTATTGCCATTGATAATACATTCAGCAAACATGGTGTCTTTTATCATTTCGTAAGCTACCTTATTATCATCAGGATTCATAGCAATTTTAACACTATCTCCTCCAAGTGTATCATTTGAATTTTTAGGTACATAATCATCTCTAAGGATTCTAAACTCTGTACGACGGTTCAATTGATGTGCTGCTTCTTTTTGATTATTAGCCCTCAATGAGTTAATATAATCTTCTGAAAGCACAGTCCCAGGTCCAAAATACACACCTTTATATAGTCCTGCAGTAAATCTGTATCCATTTTGTAATTTACGTGGTTGATTCTCGCCATATCCCTTAGGTTCCATACGCTCCGCATCAATTCCTTTAGTTGCTAAATAATCAACCACTGTTTTAGCCCTCTTATAACTTAGAATATTATTCTTCTCTTCAGTGTCTCTAAAGTCGGTATGGGAAGAAAGTTCAATCACAATTGTTGGATTCTCTTTCATGGTTTTTATCAAGCCATTTAACGAGTCTTGATACTGCGGCTTCAATTCCCACCTAGCCAAATCGTAACGAATTTCAGGAAGTGGAATTGGTGTTTTAGGAATTGGCTCTAATTTAATATTTAGAACAATATCTTCGCTCTCTTTACGACCAACAGTAGTTTCTGTACCCGTATTTCCAAAATAACCTGAATGAGTTACTTTTAAAGTATAGGTTGTGTTTTTAGCAATTTGTTCTTTATTGAAAAAATAATAACCTCTTTGATCAGTAGTAGTAACAAGAAGTGAACCATCTGTGCCACTCAATTGTACTTTAGATCCTGACAAATATTGCAAGGTTTGTTCATCACGTATAGTACCAGCAAGGGTAAATACAATTTCGGGTAACCAAAACTCCCATATATCAAATCGGCCACGGCCACCTGATCTATTAGAAGAAAAGAAGCCCATTTCCTCACAATTAATTACTTGTCGAGTGTCCAATTGCTTTTCTAACTTCCTAGAATCACTAAATACAATACCGAAATCATCAGCAGAAGAGTTTAATGGATAACCTAAGTTAACTGCCTCTGTAAATTTACCTTCCACTAATTCAGACTTGTACATATCCCAGCCTCCCATTCCTCCACGGCCATTTGAAGAAAAATAAAGAAAAGTTTTACCATCCTTTGTTTCAACTAAAGTTGGATAACGCTCATCACCTTTAGAATTGATAGCAGCACCCACATTTCTTGGTTTTTCAAAGGCTTTACTTTTTCTTCTACGTTTAACCACCCAAATATCTCTTCCTCCATAACCATCAGGCAAATTGGAAGCAAAGTACATTATCTTTTCATTTTTAGAAACAGCAGGATGCCCTACCCGAATACTATCGTCAGCTATGGGTAAAAGAACTGCCTCGCCCCAATCTTTTCCTCTTTGGGCCGATGTATAGATTCCACAACCCAAAAGTTCCTTTTTAGTTACCATACACCGGGTAAAGTATATTGTATTGAATTTTCTATTAAATACTGCTGATCCATTATTGTCTTGTTCTGAATTTACCACTCCTTTTTCTTCTAAAAGTATTGGTTTTGACCAGTTACTTTTCACATCCTTAGTTGTGACAAATAATGAAGTAAAAGCTAATCCAGTATTAGGATCTTCTTTATTTCCTCCATCTTTTCGAGAAGAAGTAAAAACGATTGTAGTGTATTTTTTATCAGCATAGGCAGGCGAAAAGTCGTCTTCCCGACTATTTATTCTTGAAACATTTTCTACTTCATATCTTGAAGGATTCTTTTTCCAATCGATAGCATTTTGGCAAGATTCAAGGCCTAATGTCCCTCGTGGATCTTCAGGCACCATTTTAATATAATTTTTGTATTCCTTTATGGCCATTTCATACTTTTCTTGGTCACGCATGGCTTCTGCCATATAAAGGCTTGCAATTGGGTCGGTATATTTGGCCCTAATTAACCTTCTATATTGGGCTTCTGCTTTACGAGGATCCTTAGTAAGTCGATAACATTCTGCAATCTGGAACATTATTCGCTTCTTTTCAACCTTATTCTTGGTCTTTGAATAACTCTTTTTGTACAAAACTAATGCACTTGCATATTGCTCATATTTAAACGCATCATCCGCTTCTTTAGCTGTCTGCGCTATACTTGCAAATGGAATTGTTAAAATTAAAAATACGAATAAAATCTTGCTCACCATCATATAAATTTGTTTATAATTTGCTTAAAAACTAAGCCGCTAATATACTCTAAATTTTCAAATCTAAAATATTTATTAATTGACATTTTAACATAGGCAACAGTTGCATATTGACGCACATTTAAAAATAATTTTATAACATAATCATTTATTTATGTACGTTTTAAACCTAAAAAATACTATGGAATAAGTGTTCTTTTTATCATACCTGAATATAGAAAAAACAAAAAAAATATATTAAAATCCCTAATACATAATTGGTATTTTTATCGCAAAATATAAATCTGCAGACATAATATCATTCTGTAAACCCGTAAGCGCTAATAAGTTATTAGATCCAATCCAAAGTGGGCCTAAACGGACACCCAACCCAACATTGAACTGTTTAAATTGATTGATCCGCATCGGCATTGAAGCGCCCAACCACTTACCTTCATATCTAGGAGATAGACTTACAGAATTGAGATAATGTGCTTTAGGAATATAATCAAAGCCTTGATTTAAAGCCCAAATTCCAGATAGATTCAAATAGAAATTCTCCATAACCTTAAAATCAATGTTGAGATTTATTGTTGTTGGCAGCTTAAACTTAAAGGTTGGGTCAGTGCTGCTAACTAAATTCTTAGAATTAATACTATCACTCAAATCTTGAATACTTCCGGAGGTATAGTCATCTAAAACAAATGTATCTACTGAAAGTTTAAAGTCGTTTGATCCCATTTCTTTATTAAACACCATGCTACCCATATCCAAAACAGCAAAACTTACTTTAAACAAATACTTATTCGCATCTTTTTTCCATTTACTGGTATTTTCCTCTTCTACTTCGCGATAATCTTGGTGATTGGGTCTATACTCGTATACAAAACCAAAATCAACACCTATACTTGGCTTGGCTACAAACTCAAAACTGGCCAGCTCATCGAAATTTGAAGAAGCCCCAAATCGAATATCTCCTTCCACTGATAATAACGTGTCTTTATTAAGTACATCATAGGAAAGGTTCTTTTCATATAAATACATAGCACCCATTCCTTGAAGCAATTTACCAGTTATACCAGCTTTTACAAAATGTTTGTCATTGTCTAAAAACACTTGTGAATAAGTTAATCCATACTCAGCCCATGCAACAGCTTGCTGAGACATATCTTGAAAAGAAAACTTATTATTAGAGCTTACTACGTCATCACTTCCCAAAATTAGATTAGCAGCATCTGGATCTAAATTATTAAAATTAATCATTTGACGACCTCTAATACTAAACCCAAAAGCGGATTTATCTGATATATTAAGCATAAAGCTTAATAACCGTACTTCGAAACTTTGCTGAACATTTTTAGGATCTCGGTTGTCCATAGGAGATAGATAAGTTTTAGCAAATGAAGAGTCTCCTAACGAATTTGCATTAAAAAGCACAGAGCGATCAATTCCCCACCAGTTATTTTCTATGTTAGTAGAAAAGGAGAACAACTCCATGTCAAACTTATATCGACTATCAACAATACTCGCTGGCTGATAAAACATGCTGGTTGCACCACCATAATTATCTGAAGAAAAAGCTAGGAATTCTTGTGCATTAACCGATTGTGGTTTTAAAACCGACAAGCACAACATAATGGCTAAGGTAATCATTAAAGGTTTCATACGAGTGGTTATTGTGAAGTAATTAAAAAAACATTTACAATAACAAAACTATAAAAAAAATCAACCTAATTACATATGATTTAAAAAAAACTATAAAACTGCTAAATATTACTCGTCAATAATAGAATCCTTTGGCAATGCACTAATTTGGTTTGTAAGAATAACAAATTCTTCAAAGCTCAACTCTTCAGGACGCTTTTGAAAAAACACATCTTCCAAAATAGGATTTTTTCCAATCAATCTTTTCAAACTAACTCTTAACATCTTACGCCTAGTACCAAAAGTATTCTTAACGATTTGACGAAATAAAAGTTCATCACAACCTAGCTCCAAATTTGGTTTTCTAACTAATCTAATTACACCTGATTGAACCTTTGGAGGAGGGCTAAACACATGTGCTTCAACAGTAAACAGATATTCTACATCGAAATAAGCCTGAGTAAAAACGCTAATTATTCCATATTGCTTATTTCCTGGTTTAGCAGCTATTCTCTCAGCAACCTCTTTTTGAAACATACCGGCAAACTCTGGAATTAAGGCTCTATTTTCAATGGCCTTGAACACAATCTGACTCGAAATATTATAAGGGAAATTACCAATAACTGCTATTTCATCTGTAAAATACAGGTTTAAATCTAATTGCAAAAAATCTCCTAACAAATGTTCTTTGTCTATAATTTCATTTACCAGCAAATACTCCACAGATTCTTGATCTATCTCTGAAACAAATAATTCACGGCCATCAACTTGTTTTAGAAATTGAGTTAAAACACCCATCCCTGGGCCAATTTCTATAACCTTAAGTGTTTTTAAAAGCAATGAATCTGCAATTTTTTTAGCAATATCGAGATCCTTTAAAAAATGTTGACCTAAGTGTTTTTTTGGTTTTACTTCCATTTGTTTTTGTTTTAAACTGATATTTTACAACTAAACTTCCTAATTTCATTTCAAAGTTTAATAATCTGACAAACTCTGTGCTTCTAAAAGGACTCTTTTTATTTTATTTTGAGCCACCATATTTTTTAAAAGTATATTTTCTGTAATTTCTTTACATAGCACGAATCCTGCTTCTAATATTTTCTGCTTTTCCTTAGCTGTTAGGCTTTTAAGACTTGTGATAGGATGCAATCCAGAATTATCAATCTGATTACGCAAACTATCCTGAGCAGGAAAATCCCATGAAACCATCTTCATACCACTACATAGTCCGTATTCCTCAGCATCGGTTGTAAATCGAGTATTGGTAACCACCCATCCTTCAAAGTTCCGATTACCAATTACTCCATCCTTTTTCCATTGATCATAAATATCATTAAATCGAGACCGAATATATAAAGGCACTTTTACATCACTTTTTCGATTACCATCTCTATGAAATTTACACTCTACAACAATGATGGTATTTTCATTTTCCGCAACAACATCTACTTCGTGTTGAACACATTTTCCTTGAATAATTTGCCCAGTTTTAACCTCGAAACCTTGATGTTGTAACAAAGCCCCAACAAACTTTTCAAACGGAAAACCAGTTGGTCCAAGTTCAAGAATCGCTTTTTTAAGCCGATATCTACCTGCACTTCTATTCGAAATTTTACTTAATATACTATAAGCCTTTTTATATACTTTGTGAGTGGTCATTCCCTCTAGTATATACAAATCCAGCTCATTGATTACAAGCTGAATAGTTCTTTCATTAGCACCAGCTCTGCTCAGAGAATTACGAAGCTTACTCTCTTCAAAACGGACTTTATCACCAGAATTTTTGGTGATCAAGATATTATTCTTCATGTTATTGGCTCTGTTTTATAAATGCTTTTGCAGCATGATTAATACTAGCATTAATAGGTATAAACTTATAATTCAATGATTTCATAATCTTATCGGAGGAATATTGATAATAAGTATTGGCACTTTTCGCAGTTTCCTTTGTAAGTAAAGGCGTTGAATGACTTAAAAATGCCCACATAGACATCAATCTCCAACTCAATTCCGACATCCATTTATTCGCTAAAATTGTTGGGGGCTTTAAGTTTAGAGCATTAGCTATCTCAGAAAATAGTTTCTTATAGCTGACATTTTCAGCAGAAAGAATAAATCTTTCACTATGAATATTACTATGCATCAGTTGTTGCATTATTTCAGCAACATCTCTAACATCAACATATCCATTGCTTCCATTGGTATAAAATCGAAGTCCCTTTGATACTGTTTTAAACAATTGGGCACTTGATTTAGACCAATCTCCTGGTCCTATAATAACCGACGGATTAATAATCACTGCATTTAAACCTTCTGCAATTGCCCTCCAAATTTCTTGTTCTGCAATAAACTTACTTTCTGAATAAACTGAACTTTTATAGGTACCCGTTCTATAATCATTTTCGGTGGTTGGCAATACGCCCATTCCTCTTCCTAAACTTGCAATGGAGCTACAATAGATGAGCCTTGCATTATTCTTGATGCACGCTTGAGCAATATTAATGGTCCCTTGCACATTAGTATCCATTATTTTATCATGGTCTGATTTATGAAAACTTACCAATGCAGCCGTATGATAAACTTGTTGATGCTTCGCAATAATTTCATCCATTTGATGAAAGTCTAAAACATCACCATCTATCCAATGTATTTTATCTAACAGATTACTAGCATCTTGGGTATATAATTCGAAAATTATTTTCATATTACTCAAATCGCTATTCTTACGTTTGAGAGCATATACCTGCTCGTCATTTGAAAGCAGCGTATAAGCCAAATGTGTCCCCAACATTCCGTTTGCTCCAGTGATAAATGCCATAGTACAAATATGCGATTTTTTTCAGAGTGAAATTAATAAAAAAAGCCCTAACGAATTCGTCAGGGCTTTTCAATAATACTATTAACGCTTAGACTAGTAAACGATCATTTTCTTAGTTACTCTGTCATTATCAGCAGTAAAAGTATAGTAATAAACACCAGCTGGAAGATTAGCGGCATTGATTTGAACTTGGTGGCTACCAGCAGACTTAAGTCCTTGAGCTACAGTCATTACTTCAGCACCAGCTACATTATAAACACTAACGCTAACATTAGCAGCTTTCACTAAGTTATAGTTGATAGAAGTAGATCCAGTGAAAGGATTTGGACGATTTTGAGAAACATTTAAGCTATTTCTCTCAATAATATCCATACCAACATTGATAGAAAGCTTGAAGTCAACTAAATGGTTTTCAAAACTATATCCTTGAGTATAAGCAAACTCAGGAATATAAAAACCATACCAACCACTGGTAGCATCAAACTTAGTTTCACTTGCCATAATCTGAGAAGAATTATAATCACCAGGAGCATAAGTAGGATAAGTATTATCTCCTTGCTCTTCATAAGAAACAAAAGTGAAATAGTTATTATCATTTAATACTGTTGACTGAGTATAAGCATAACCAGGCTTAAATTGATAAGTAACAGCAACAACTTCTCCAGCCATCACGTTAATTGGACTTGCAGGACCAACTGAGATATAATTCCATCCAGTAGCAGTTGTATCATCACCAACAGCAGCAGTTAAAGGTACTTTAACAACAGTTCCTCCAGCATCAAGCATGCTGTTAGTAAATGTTAATGCTCTGAATCTTAATGTATCTGAGAAATAATTTGCACTCATTCCAGTAAAATAGTAAGTTGGTAAACCAGCAGAAGTACCAGCTACGAACTCTACAATTAGAGTATCAACTATAGAAGTAGAGGCATTGTTTCGAGAATAAATACAAAGGATACCGATTGAGTCAATTGTATAAGCAGTACCATTATCAATATTAAATTCTGTACCAGACTGAAACCAAGCAGACTTAGGATCTAGAACTATACCAGCTGAGTGTACCCATGGAGTACTAGCAGTAGTACCATACATAGCAGTAATTTGCGTATCAGGAAATAAATAAGTCATTGCCAAAGCGCTAATTCCACCCAATGAATTATCTAGGGTAGCGGCATAATTATACCAACGACCTTCGGTAGCTTTAGTTGAAGAATGAAGACTCTTGATGTCAGATTTAAAACCCATTTGCTGAGCTACAGTTACTGGAATCTTTCCTTTGTTAGAGGCATCCATAATGTTACTATTTTGAGCAGAAGCCCAAGTAAAAGTAACCATTAAAATTAAAATTAAGTAGATTTTGTTCATAGTTTAATTGATTTAAAGTTTATAATAATAATATTGTGTTGATTTTGCAAAAATATAAAAAAAACTGCCACAAAGACAAAGTAGTGACAGAATGGTTGCATAATTATATATAATTTTCAGTTGGCTCACAACTACACATCAAATTGCGATCGCCGTAGCCATCATCAATTTTAGAAACCATTGGCCAGTACTTGTCTACCTTCACGTGAAAACTTGGAAAAGCAGCTTTTTCGCGAGAGTAAGGACGAGACCATTCTTCAGCTGTAATCATATGTAATGTATGAGGAGCTTGATTGACCAAATTAGTTTCTTTACTTGCTATTCCCTCCTCTATCTCTCTAATTTCGGCACGGATAGCTTTCATTGCCTCGATAAAACGGTCTATTTCATATAATGGTTCACTCTCAGTAGGCTCAACCATTAATGTTCCATGAACAGGAAATGCAACTGTAGGAGCATGAAATCCATAGTCCATCAATCGTTTTGCGATATCAATTACTGGAATTCCAGCAGTCTTAAGAAACTCGTTACAATCTAAGATTAGCTCATGTGCTACATGACCATTTTTTCCTCTATAAAGTATTTTATAATCTTCAGAAAGTAGAGCCATCATATAATTAGCGTTTAAAATAGCCATTTTTGTTGCTTCTTTTAAACCATCATATCCCATCATTTTTATATAGCCATATGATATTGGCAATACTAATGCACTTCCAAATGGAGCCCCTGAAACTGCTGTAATTCCTTGTTCACCTCCAGTTTTAACAATTGGATGAGTTGGCAAAAATGGAGTTAAATGTTTAGCGACACCTATTGGACCAACGCCAGGTCCACCTCCTCCATGAGGAATTGCAAAAGTTTTATGTAAATTTAAATGGCAAACATCAGCACCAATAAAACCTGGATTTGTAATTCCAACTTGTGCATTCATATTTGCTCCATCCATATAAACTTGAGCACCATGTTCATGAATTAAATCAACAATTTCTCGAATAGCCTCTTCAAATACTCCATGAGTTGAAGGATAGGTAATCATCAAAGCACCTAATTGCTCACTATATTGCACTGCTTTTGCTTTTAAATCTTCTAAATCAACCTCGCCTTGTTCTGTTGATTTTACAATTACAACTTCCATTCCTGCCATAACAGCCGAGGCCGGATTTGTGCCATGTGCAGATGATGGAATTAAGCAAATTTTACGATGACCTTCACCTCTGCTTTGGTGAAAAGCCATAATAACTCTTAATCCTGCATATTCTCCAGCAGCACCAGAATTGGGCTGCAAGGAAACTGAATCAAATCCTGTAATAATGGATAAATCATGAACTAAATCCTCAATGAGCTCCGTATAACCTTCTGTCTGATTAGCAGGTGCAAAAGGATGTATATTAGCAAGTTCAGGCCATGAAATTGGAATCATTTCCGATGCTGCATTTAACTTCATTGTACATGAACCTAATGGAATCATGCCTCTATTTAATGCAAAGTCTTTAATTTCCAAACGCTTTAAATAACGCATCATTTCTGTTTCAGAATGATAAGTATTAAATACTTCTTGCGAAAGGAAACTAGATTGACGTTTAAAACTATTCTCAATGCTTGAGTTAGCTATTGAGTAAGTTGTAAGGGTGTTAAAATCTTTTCCAGCCAATCCTGCAAATGCTGCTAATATATGATTCACATCAGCTAAAGTTTTAGCTTCATCAAAACTTATTCCCACACAATTATTTTCGAAATAACGTAAATTAATTTCTTGCGCCTCTGCCAAGGCTTTCAAGTCAACCATTGATACATTAGCAGGTAGCTCGATATATAAGGTGTCAAAGAAGTTAGTATTCGATTGCTTATAACCCAATTTTGCTAATTCATCAGCGACAGTAGTCGCCATACTATGAATATCATGAGCTATTTCAATAATTCCTTTAGGACCATGATAAACTGCATACATACTTGCCATAATGGCTAAAAGGGCTTGAGCGGTACAAATATTTGATGTTGCCTTTTCTCTTTTAATATGTTGTTCACGAGTTTGCAAAGCCATTCTTAACGCCCTATTTCCCTGATTATCTATAGAGATCCCAATAATTCGACCAGGAATATTTCTTTTATATTTTTCAGAAGTAGCAAAATAAGCGGCATGAGGACCTCCAAAACCCATTGGAACTCCAAAACGTTGGGTGGTTCCAAAAGCAACATCTGCACCCCATTCAGCAGGTGGCTTTAATAAGCTAAGGCTCATAAGGTCTGCAGCAACACAAACGATTGCTTCAAACTCATGAGCTTGATTTACAACCATTTGATAATCTTCAACACTACCTAATTGATTTGGATATTGAACCATATAACCAAAGGCCTCTTCATTATACACAAAATTCTTATAATCAACTATAACTAAATTAATATCCAAAGGAATAGCTCTAGTTTTAAGTACATCAATTGTTTGAGGAAACAAATTTGCATCCGCATAAAAAGTATTTACACCGTTTTTAATTTGTTGGCGAGAACGTGCATGATGGGCTAATAAAAGTGCCTCAGCCGCTGCTGTACTTTCATCCAATAAGGATGAATTTGCTAAATCAAAGCCAGTTAACTCAGTAACCATAGTCTGAAAATTGAGCAATGCTTCTAACCTTCCTTGAGATATTTCAGCTTGATATGGAGTATAGGAAGTGTACCATCCTGGATTCTCAAAAACATTTTTTTGAATTACTGCAGGTAAAATAGTGTCGTAATATCCAAGACCGATAAAAGACTTAAAAACTTTATTTTTTGCTGCTAGGGATTTTATTTTTTGCATGTAAGCATACTCCGAAATCCCCTTAGCTAAAGGAAGTTCGCTCCCTAATCTAATATTAGCGGGAATAGTTTGATTAATTAGTGTATCTATTGAATCAACACCAATGGTTTTGAGCATACTTGCAACTTGTTCTTTTCTGATGCCGTTATGACGACCTACAAAATTATTTTCTATCATAATATGTTAATATGAATATTTATTAATCTAATGAAATACAATGTATTATAACAATCTATAATCTAATATTTGCTTAGACCAAAGATATAAAATATATTAGCCTAATCGTTTTATTTTCAATTAAAAAAACTTGTTTAATGATGATTTTTAACCATACCATATCTATATTTTCAAATAAAAACTAGAAAGTCAAAAATCAAGTATTAATTCACAAAAAAAAATTCAAACGGTATATTTTCAAAAAGAGTATTCCTAATAGCTGAGGGCCTCATTTAAATAAAAAAAGCCATTCGTTGCGGTTGAATGGCTTTTTAATAATATTTGTATGCAATTTTTTATGCAAAAGACAAAATCGATTGCTTAATAATTGCAATTGCTTTCATCAATTCATCTTCAGTGATTACCAAAGGTGGTGCAAAACGAATTATATGATCATGAGTTGGTTTTGCCAAAAGACCATTTTCAGCCATTTTGATACAAACATCCATTGCTGTTTTACCATTTGTTGGACGAATTACAACTGCGTTAAGAAGTCCTTTTCCTCTAACCAATTCAATCAATGGAGAATCAATCTTTTGAATTTCAGCACGGAATATTTTACCTAAATAATCTGCTTTTTCAGCAAGATTTTCATCAATTACCACTTGTAAAGCTTCCATCGCAACAGCACCAGCTAGAGGAAAACCGCCAAAAGTAGAACCATGTTCACCAGGTTTAATTGTCAACATAATATGATCATCAGCAAGTACTGCAGAAACAGGAATTACGCCACCAGATAATGCTTTACCTAAAATCAAAATGTCTGGACGAACACCTTCATGGTCAACAGCTAACTTTTTACCTGTCCGAGCAATTCCGGTCTGTACTTCGTCTGCAACAAATAAAACATTTGCAGCTTTACACAAGTTATAACATTTGGTTAAATATCCTTCATCTGGCACAAATACTCCAGCTTCTCCTTGAATAGGCTCCACCAAAAAACCTGCTACATTAGGGTCTTTAAGTGCTTCGGCCAATGCTTCTACATTATTATAAGGGATGGTGATAAAACCAGGAGTAAAGGGTCCGAAATCATTTCTCGCATCCGGATCAGTTGACATAGATATGATTGTAATAGTTCTTCCATGAAAATTATCAGCAGCTACGATTATTTTAGCTTCATTTTCAGGAATTCCTTTTACTTTATAACCCCACTTACGAATCAATTTTAATGCGGTTTCATCTGCTTCAGCGCCAGTATTCATCGGTAGCACCTTATCATAACCGAAATATTCAGTAATATACTTTTCATATTGTCCTAAGACATTATTATAAAAAGCCCTTGATGTTAAGGTTAATTTTTGGGCTTGATCAGTTAATGCTTTTACGATGCGAGGATGACAATGGCCTTGATTAACAGCAGAATATGCTGATAAAAAATCGTAATATTCTTTACCTTCTACATCCCATACTTTGTGACCTACGCCACGTTCTAACACAACTCCTAGAGGGTGATAATTATGAGCTCCATACTTATCTTCGAGTGCCATGGCCTCTTTTGAAGAGATTTTTTTTATCATATCGTTGATTTATAATAAGTTGATAACATAGTGAACTGTTTGCAAATATAGAATATATTTATGAGTTTTTAGACTTCTTAAAAAAGAAAAAAATATGGGATTGTCCTGAAAATTAAATTACTTATGGCAATAAAAAAAGAGGAGCAAAACTGCACCTCTTTAATAATATTTTAACATTGACTTTGATAATTCCTAAATATGAGCATAAGAATATTCCGGCTTAATGTCGGCAGCAACATACTGAATATGCGGCATTTCGGATACGTTGTCAATCATGAAAGCAATAGACCTGCGAGCAGTCATTTGAACAAATACATCTGCATCATGTTCTTCCATATAACGCAATGCTAATAATGCATCTGCAGATTTGGATTCCCCTAAGCTAAGACATATAGCTTTCCTTAGTTCAGCGTCTGGAGTATTTAAAGCGTCAATCAACTTGATTAGATTCCGCTCCTTACCCCACTTTTGAATTTTTGATATTGTAACTAGCATAATTAATTATATTAAGTGAGCATTAAAAATTAACCGAGGCAAAAGTACAACATAAATATTAATAATCCAAACAGGCAAATTACCTGTTTGTAGAAAAATTTACCAACTGTAACAAACGTACCTTTATTAACTTGTCATATAATGCTACACAATGCCCTTCTTTACTTATATTCTACTAAAAAGTTACATCCTACTCCAATGAACCAACAATATTTTCCACTTCATGTAGAATTTCGCATGATTTTACAAGCTCTTTCATCGAAGTATGGTCCTTATATAGAGGTCGATCGATATCTAGAAACTCAACATATTTGCGTATTATTTCCTTGGCTTTTGAAACTCCCTTACCAAATTTATATTCACGGAAGTCTAAAGCTTGAGCTGCGGCCATAAATTCTATACCCAAAATACCATAGGCATTATCCATAATTTGAAAATTCTTAATGGCTGTATTCATTCCCATTGAAACAAAATCTTCTTGATCTGCTGCTGCTGGAATGGACTGAATACTCGCTGGAGTACATAGAATTTTCTGCTCAACAATTTGCATATCAGCGGTATATTGGCTCAGCATCAATCCTGAGAACATACCAGCTCCCTTGGTAAGAAAAGCAGGCAAGCCCACGCTCAAAGCTGGATTATTTAATCTGTTCATTCTTCTTTCACTCATAACACAAACCATGGTAATCACAGTTCCAACCATCTCCATAGGTACAGAAACGGGAGTACCTTGAAAATTAGCTCCTGATATAGCCAAATCCTCTTCTGGAAAAAAAATTGGGTTATCACCTACTCCATTAAGCTCTATTTCTACTTGAGAGCGTGCATAGGCTACCGCATCATGTGCTGCTCCGATTACTTGTGGAGTGGATCTCATAGAATAAGCATCCTGAACTTTATGAGCTACCTTCTCTTCTTTTAAATCACCGCCACTAACACAGCTATTAATAGCCATAGCTGATCTTATTGCGCCTTTAAATCCTCGAGCTTCATGAAGTTTTGCAGTATATGGTTTCATATTGGCCTTTAGAGCTTCTAAGCTCATTGCTGCAGCAATTTCTGCTTGCTTAAGAAAATTATTGGAATCAAATAACATAATAGCACTCATGGCAGTGAGTACATTAGAGCCATTGATAGTACCTAAGCCATCACGTGCTTTCAAGCCAGGGGTTGGAATTCCTGCCTTTTGCATGGCTTCTTTACCTTCTAGTAATTCACCTTTATAATAAGCTTGGCCTTCTCCCATCAATAATAGAGCTATTTGTGACATTGGAGCTAAATCCCCAGAAGCACCAACACTTCCTTTCTGACAAACAAATGGAGTTACTCCTTTATTCAGCATTTCTACCAAAGTCAAGGTAATTTCGGGACGAATACCTGAATTTCCATGAGCATGAACGTTAATTCTTCCTAGCATAGCACCTCTAACATATTCAAGAGGCATCGGATCTCCAATACCTGCAGCATGGTTATAAATCAAATATTTCTGAAACTCTTTCACCTGCTCATCAGTAAGTACCACTTCCGAGAACTCACCAATTCCAGTATTTACACCATACATGATTTCACGAGCTTCAATTTTTCGCTCAATCATAGCGCGGCATATTTTTATTCGCTCTAAAGCTTCATTTGATAAGGCAACCTTTTTGTTATGGCGAGCCACATCTACCACATCTTCAATGCTCAAATTTGAGCCTGTTATTATATATGTCATTTGACTTGTGTTTAAAAAAATTTAGGGGCGCAATTTAGGAATAAATTCTGGAATATTTTATCAAAATATTTTCAAAAAAATAGCTTAAAAAGTCACAAAGCATATATAAAAAAAGATACAAAATAAACCTCTACTAGTCATTGGGAAGATAATTGGGTATCCCTATTTAAAAAATAAATCAAAGCATCACTATAAGGAAACCTTTTGTTTAATCTTCTTTAACTGTCAAGCTTATTCAAAGAATAATATAATTAAAAAACCCAAACATTATAAACTTTTTGAGCAAAAAAAAACCTCTCTGTTAAGCTAATAACACATTATATTACTGATATTCTATTAATTAGACTAAAAAAAGTATAGTTTCTGCTAATTAGAATTCTTACTATTTTTACGGCTTCTAAAATTTAAGGGAAAGAATGAAGGTTTTTTTAACAATAAGTGAAATAACCATAGATAAATAAGCAAAAAATATTTATAATATTGACCTTTACAAAACTAAATATCATTTTATGATTAAAAAAATTCTAATAGCAAATCGCGGTGAGATAGCCATACGAGTGATGCGATCATGCCGTGAAATGGGTATAAAGAGCGTCGCCGTATATTCGGAAGCTGACAGAACTTCTCAGCATGTACGCATAGCAGATGAAGCATATTTTATTGGGCCATCACCCTCTGCTGAAAGTTACCTTGTAATTGACAAAATTATTGAAGCAGCCAAAAAATCGGGAGCAGATGCTATACATCCTGGCTATGGTTTCTTAAGTGAGAATGCCACTTTTTCTGATCGATGCAAATCTGAAGGAATCATTTTTATTGGTCCAACTTCAGCAGTTATTTCAGTAATGGGAGATAAGATTTCTGCTCGCAAAAAGATGATTGAAGCAGGAGTAAGTATTGTTCCTGGTACAAAAGAAAATCTGCTAACAGATGAAGATGCTCTCAGAGTTGTAAAAGAAGTTGGCTTACCCGTTATGATAAAAGCCTCTGCAGGAGGTGGAGGAAAAGGCATGAGATTAGTTCGTCATGAGAAAGATATCATAGAAGGAGTTCGTGCTGCGAAAAGCGAAGCATTGTCTGGTTTCGGAGACGACACAGTTTATGTTGAGAAATTTGTGGAAAATCCACATCATATAGAAATTCAAGTATTAGGCGATTCACATGGAAATGTAGTTCACCTTTTTGAAAGAGAATGCTCTGTACAACGTCGTCATCAAAAAGTTGTGGAAGAAACTCCATCTGCTTTAATGACGCCAGAGTTAAGAGAAATAATGGGTGAGCAGGCAGTAAGAGCTGCCAAAGCAGTGAATTATATTGGTGCAGGAACAGTAGAGTTTTTAGTAGATGATGATTTAAATTATTATTTCCTTGAAATGAATACCCGTTTGCAAGTTGAGCATCCTATTACTGAGCTTGTTACTGGAGTAGATCTAGTTCGAGCTCAAATTGAAGTTGCTGATGGCAAACCACTAAGATTTAAACAAAGTGATTTATCTCAAAATGGACATGCTATTGAAGCAAGAGTTTATGCTGAGGATCCTTATAATCAATTTATGCCTAGCCCAGGACTTATTGAACATGTAACTGAGCCACTTGGCCCTGGTATTCGCCATGATGGATACATTTATAATGGATATAAAATTCCTATTTTTTATGACCCCATGATTTCAAAACTGATTGTTTGGGCCTCAACTAGAGAAGAAGCTATTTCGCGTATGAAGCGTGCTCTTTATTCTTATAAAATATGTGGAGTAAATACTAATCTAAGGTTTCTTGAGCGAATTATGGAGACCCCTGACTTTATTGAAGGAAAATACAATACCACTTTCATTGAAAAAAATGAAGAATTTTTAATGAAGAAAAATACCTTAGGAAAATCAGTAGAAGATGTAGCTATTGCAGCTGCTTTTCTTCACCACTTGAATAAAATAGGTCTTAAAAAATCTTCACAAGAAGAAAAGAATGCGGGTTGTATGGAGAGCAAATGGAAGTCTTTTGGAAAAAGAAGAAGCCTCATGCGTTTATAAACTTTTTTAGTATAAAAAATTTTAATGATGATGAAATTAGATATAAAAATAGGAGAACGAGTAGCCGAGGTAGAACTTATTGAAAGAAATGACGACTTTGTAACAATTTCAATTGATGGTGAAATAATGGAACTAGACGCTATATTAGTTGAACCAAATGTTTACTCTTTAATTCATGACTACAAATCTCATGATGTTGAAGTTCTAGATGGAAAAAAGCAAAAAGAATATATTGTTAATGCATTACTGGAAAGCTTTACCGTACAAGTAATTGATGCCGAAGCAAAATATCAAATGGCTAAGGGAAATGGATCTGGAAATGATGAAGAAAATGTGATTTCCTCTCCCATGCCTGGAAAAGTAGTTAAAATACTTGTAAAGGAAGGTGATGAAGTAAAAGCTGGTGACACGGTGGTTATTGTATCAGCCATGAAAATGGAAAGTGAATACAAAGTCAAACAAGACCGTAAAATAATACAAGTATGTGTTAATGAAGGTGATAACATTGATTCACATCAAGCTTTAGTAATTGTTGAATAAGCGTTAAAACAGAAAAACTATGATGACAAATAAAGAAAAATACAAACTGTTTGAAGAAAAAAGTAAGCAAGCAGAATTGGGTGGCGGAATAGCACGTATTGAAAAGCAACATGCAGCAGGCCGTTTAACAGCTCGCGAAAGAATCAACTTATTAATTGATCCAGGAACTTTTGTTGAGTTTGACAAATTTGTAACTCACCGCGCTAAGGATTTCGACATGGACAAAACCAATTTTATGGGTGATGGTGTGGTTTCTGGATATGGTAAAGTTGATGGAAGACTCATATATGTTTATGCTCAAGATTTTACTGTATTTGGCGGTTCATTGAGTCGCACTAACGCTGATAAAATTATCAAAGTGACTAGCTTAGCTATGAAAAATGGAGCTCCAATTATTGGACTTAATGATTCAGGAGGAGCTAGAATTCAAGAAGGTGTACAAAGTCTTGCAGGATATGCTGATATATTTTTACTCAATACAAAAGCCTCAGGAGTTGTTCCTCAAATATCAGGAATATTAGGGCCTTGTGCAGGTGGAGCAGTTTATTCTCCTGCTCTAACTGATTTTATTTTTATGGTGAAAGAGACAAGCTACATGTTTGTAACAGGGCCAGATGTTGTAAAATCAGTAACGAATGAAGAGGTTACTAAGAAAGAACTTGGTGGTGCGATAACTCATAATACTAAAAGTGGTGTTGCCCATTTTATGTCTGACGACGATTCCTCGGCTATTATGTCAATCCGTGAATTGTTATCCTTCCTCCCTTCAAACAATATGGATCCCATTCCTATAGTTCACAATAATGATCCTATTGACCGAGTTGACGCAAAGTTGGATGATTTAATTCCTTCAGATCCCAACAAGCCTTATGATATGAAAGACTTGATTCACTCTATTTGCGACAATAACTACTTTTATGAAGTCCAAGAGCATTACGCACAAAATATAATTATTGGTTACGGTAGAATGGCTGGAAAAACAGTAGGCTTTGTTGCCAATCAACCAGCTCATTATGCAGGTGTTTTAGATATTAATTCAAGCATAAAAGCTGCCCGATTTGTACGTTTCTGCGATGCATTTAACATTCCTTTAGTTACCTTAGTTGACGTACCTGGATTCCTTCCTGGAACCGTACAAGAATATGGCGGAATCATTAAACATGGAGCAAAATTACTTTATGCTTTTGCTGAAGCAACAGTTCCTAAAATCACTTTGATCACCCGTAAAGCTTACGGTGGAGCATATGATGTAATGAACTCTAAGCATATTGGAGCAGATGTAAACTTCGCATATCCATCAGCAGAAATTGCAGTAATGGGTGCAGCAGGAGCAGTAAATATTCTGTACCGCAACTTAAATAGCGAAGAATTAGCTACCACTGTGGACGAATATAATGATGCTTTTGCCAATCCATATAAAGCAGCAGAAATGGGATATATTGACGAAATTATTTTACCAAAAGATACTCGTGCTAAAATTATCCAAGCATTAGATATGACCAAAAACAAGAGCGAACAAAGCCCAGCTAAAAAGCATGGCAATATTCCGTTGTAAAATTTCTATTATAACTTACAAATAGAAAAAGCCCCAATCAGCATGCTGATTGGGGCTTTTTATTCGTCTAAAAAAGATGTAATTACATCAATTTCAATCCGTCAAATACATCCATAACTGACTTAACAGCAGCTGAAGAAGTTTCCATATCTTTCATTTCTTCTTCATTCAATTCTACTTCAATTATTTCTTCAATACCTGCGCGACCTAAACGTACTGGTGATCCCAAATAGACATCTTTTTGACCCCACTCACCGTTCAACTGAACACAAACTGGAAAAATATGCTTTTGGTCATTCACGATAGATTCTACCATTTGTGCAGCAGCTGCACCAGGAGCATACCATGCAGAAGTTCCTAATAATTTAACGATTTCGCCTCCGCCACCTTTTGTACGGTTAATAATTGCATCTAATTTATCTTTTGCAATTAACGAAGTTACAGGAATACCTGCAACAGTAGTAAATCTTGGAAGTGGAACCATTGTGTCACCATGGCCACCCATCAATAATGCTTGGATATCATTTGGCGAAACATTTAATTCTGTAGCCAAAAATGCTTTATAACGAGCTGTATCTAAAATCCCAGCCATACCAAAAACTTTATTGGCAGGTTTTCCAGATGCTTTATGTGCAGCATAAGTCATTACATCTAAAGGATTAGCAACAACAATAATAATTGCATCAGGAGAATACTTTGAAATATTCTTCACCACATCCATCATGATATTGGCATTAGTAGTAATCAAGTCATCACGAGACATTCCAGGTTTACGAGGAATTCCAGAAGTAATAACAACAACCTCAGAACCAGCTGTTTTAGAATAATCATTGGTATATCCAGTTACTCGGGTATCGAAATGATTGATCGCGGCAGCTTGCCAAATATCTAATGCTTTGCCCTCGGCAAAACCTTCTTTAATATCAATTAATACAACTTCATCTAAGAAATTTCTTTGGGCTAAAACATCAGCGCATGTAGCTCCAACATTTCCAGCTCCAACAACAGTTACTTTTTTCATATGTTTAAAATTTAGATTATGATGAGATGTAACGTAATTTAATCATCCCCTTGCCTACAGAGCAGTTGAGGTTAACTTAATCATGAACGTTTCAAATCAAATATTTAAATGTGTTTTGTTTATGTTAAAAAAAGTCCCAATCATATTTTGATTGGGACTTATAAAAAATTATAATAATTTACTTTTTATTAGCACCAACCATATCCTCTATCATGCCAGTGGTTAGGGACTTAGGCCTTTCAAGAGAATAACCCAAAGCACGATCCCAAACAATATTAGAAAGCACACCTACTGATCTGCCTATAGCAAATAAAACGGTATAGAAATCATACTCAGTAATACCATAGAACCACTGTACAACTCCTGATTGAGCGTCAACATTTGGCCAAGGATTTTTTGCTTTACCTTGTTCTCTAAGAATATCTGGCACCACTTCATAAAGCCGAGAAACTAAACCAAACAATGCATCATCTGGCATATTTTTCAAACAGAAATCTCTTTGAATAGAATATCTTGGGTCAGTTTTACGCAATACAGCATGACCATAACCAGGAATTACCTGACCGCCATTTAATGTATCCCAAACGTATTTCTTCATCTCTTCAGTTGAAGGCACTTTTCCTCCCATTTGCTTATTTAGTCCTTGTAACCAGCTCAATACTTCTTGATTTGCCAATCCGTGAAGAGGTCCAGCAAGACCATTAATCATAGCAGAAGTAGCATAATAAATATCAGAAAGAGCACTCGCAACCAAGTGACCAGTATGAGCACTTACATTACCACTTTCGTGGTCAGCATGAAGTATAAAATACATACGAGCTACATCATCATAAGGCTTGTCTTTACCCATCATGTAAGCAAAATTACCACCTAAGTCCAATTTTGAATCTGGGTAACGATGTCCTTTTTGAGGATGATAAAGTTTGTTATAAATATATGCACCAATTAGGGGCATTTTCGCCATTAAGTTAGTTGCATCTTCGTAAGTTGAATCCCAATAATCCATTTTACTAGTACCTTCTTGATAAGCAATATTAAAACGCGATTCGCGCTGTAATACCATTACTGCAGCAGAAAGAATGGCCATTGGATGACTTTCACTTGGAAAAGCATCTATTATATCCCATACATAACGTGGAATAGCTCTACGATTAGCAAAATCTGTAAGTACATCTTTCATTTCATCTTGAGTAGGAATTTCTCCTGTTAAGAATAAGTAATACAGTGCTTCAACGTAAGGCATTTCAGCTCCTTCTGGTTTTGGAAGTTTTTCAAACACTTCGGGAAGAGTATAACCGCGATAGCGAATACCTTCCATTGGATCTAGGTAAGAAATGTCAGTAACTAAGCTCTTCACGCCTCGCATACCACCAATGGCTTGCTCAACGGTAACTTGACCAATTACTTGATCACCAAACTCTTTTAATAAACGAGTAGTTCTTGGACGATGTTCTAAAATCTTTTCGTACAATTTTGTTTTTAATACACTCATGATTTTTGTTTTAATTAGGGTTTTGTGTTTAATGTTTATTGTGTTTATGGAAATAATCCAAATAAAAATCTTGTCAGGGTAAAAAAAATATACAATTCAAAATAAAAAGTTTAAAAAAAAGTTTAAAAAAAACTAAAATTTAAAATCATAATACCTTGATATACATAACATTGAAATCAATAAATATAAATTGATATTGTCTTCAATAAATACTCCTATTTAGAGACCACTAAGATAAGTAAAACTATAGGAAAGTTGCAAATAATCTTTAAAAAATATAATTTAAAAAAAACAAACATATAATGGATTAGAAAATATACTCAGTCAAATTTCAAACTGAACTTTCCAATAAAAATATTATGCTTATTGTGTGATTATAATATTTTTTTGTAAAAAAAACCGACTTGCAAGCAAGTCGGTTTTTTACTATTCCGATAGAAAATAAATTGATTCTATAATTGACTATTTTGAGCATCAACAACAGCAATGGCGGTCATGTCTAATATTTCGCGTACAGAACTTGAAAGTTGCAAAACATGTATTGGTTTTTTCAAACCCATTACTATTGGGCCAATAGCTTCTGCATGTCCAATTTCTTGCATCATTTTATAAGCAATATTACCTGAATCCAAATTGGGGAATATAAGGGTGTTTACTGCTCTATTTCCTAATTTAGAAAATGGATAGCGTTCAGTTCTCAGCTCTGTATTTAAAGCAAAGTTGGCTTGCATTTCGCCATCAACCATTAAATCAGGGCGGTCTTTATGCAATTTAGCTACAGCTTTTACAACTTTATTTACATCATTATTATCTGCTGAGCCAAAATTTGAATATGAAAGCATTGCCATTACTGGATCAATACCAAATGACTTCACCCAACCCTCTGTCAACAAAGCAATATCAACTAAATCATCAGCAGTGGGATTCATATTTACAGTACTATCTGCGAAAAAGTATGGTCCCTTTTTGGTATTCATAATATACATTCCTGCAATTTTGCCAAACTCTTCTCTTCTATTGATAATTTGAAGTGCAGGTCTAATGGCATCAGCATAAACGGTATTACTACCTGAAATCATGGCATCACATTCGCCTGTTTCAACCATAGTTACTCCATAATAATTTTTATCGAACATCAAGCGTTTTGCCGCTCTTAACGAAAGTCCTTTTCTTTGGCGTTTTTGATAAAGGATAGCTCCAAATTCAGCTCTTTTTGCTTCGTTTTCGATTAAGGTATTATCAATAATTTTAATGCCTGTCAAGTCTATATTTGCTTTTTCAGCTAAATCCAAAACAGCTTTTTCCACACCTAATAAAATAGGAATTGCAATTCCCTGATCTTTAGCTTGTACAGCAGCTTGGAGCACATTTACGTCCATAGCATCTGCATATACAACTCTCTTTGGATCATGCTTAGCTTTGTTATACATTGATCTTAGGATAGAATGATCGAGTCCCATTCTCAAGCGTAGTTTAGCTTTGTAGTCTTCCCAATCAGTAATAGGTTTAGTTGCAACACCTGAATCCATAGCTGCTTTTGCTACAGCAGGGGCAACATATTCTATTAGTCTTGGATCGAGAGGAGTTGGTACAATATACTCTTTTCCAAAACCCATTTCTGTTTTGTGATATGCTTTTTGCACAACATCGGGAACTGGCTGATGAGCCAAAGCTGCCAAAGCATAAACTGCGGCAAGCTTCATTTCTTCATTAATTGCGGTTGCACTTACGTCAAGTGCTCCTCTAAAAATATATGGGAATCCAAGTACATTATTAATCTGATTGGGATAATCAGATCTTCCTGTTGCAAATATTAAATCTTGACGTGTATCCAAAGCATCTTCATAAGAAATCTCTGGATCAGGGTTTGCCATTGCAAAAACAATAGGATCTGGAGCCATTGAAGCTAGCATTTCCTTAGACATGGCACCTTTTGCAGATAATCCTAAAAAAATATCAGCACCTGTTAAAGCGTCTGCTAATGTTCTTTTATCAGTATCTCTTGCAAATTCCTTTTTTGCTTCATTAAGGTCTGTTCTGGAATTGGACAATACACCTTTACTATCGCACATGATGACATTTTCTGGCAGTACACCCAGTGCCATATATAATCTGGTACATGCAGAGGCTGAAGCACCAGCTCCACTCACTACCATTTTCACCTTTTTAATGTCCTTTCCTGTCAACTCCAATGCAGATACCAAACCAGCAGCAGAAATAATAGCAGTACCATGTTGATCATCGTGCATTACTGGGATGTCAAGCGCTTCTTTCACACGTCGCTCAATTTCAAAACACTCAGGTGCTTTAATATCCTCCAAATTTATTCCACCGAAAGTAGGTGCAATTTGAATAACAGTTTCAACAAATTTATCGATGTCTTTAGTGGAAATCTCAATGTCAAAAACATCGACATCAGCAAAAATTTTAAATAACAATCCTTTCCCTTCCATAACAGGTTTACCAGCTTCTGCGCCAATATCACCAAGTCCGAGCACTGCAGTACCATTTGAAATAACGCCCACTAAGTTTCCTTTGGCTGTGTATTTATATACATCGGCAGGGTTTTTCTCAATCTCTAAACAAGGATATGCTACACCAGGAGAGTATGCAAGTGATAAATCTCTTTGTGTAGAATAGGGTTTAGTCGGAACTACTTCAATTTTTCCAGGTTTGCCTTGAGAGTGATAATCCAAAGCATGCTTCTTTAACAATTTGTCCATTTCAAATATGATTTAGTTATAATGTTATTAATTTTTTATAGAAATCAATTAATATAATTTTAAATTCAAATGTTGATTTAAGATCGAAGTGCAAAATTAATTATTTTAATGAAGCCATATTCATATTCTATAAATACTTTCTCACTCTAAATTGATTCATAAAGTTGATAAAATATTGAAGAATGTTTGTTTAATCTTTCACTCACTAGGCACTTGTTACAAATTTGTATTTTGTTTAAAATTGAACTATATTTGCGTCCATAAAAATTTATTGTTTTATTAATCAATAGTTTATATTTCTTAATATTTATTCACTCAGGTATTATTAAAGCCAATAGCGATGAAGAAAATAGTCATATTAAGCGGTGCAGGCATGAGTGCCGAAAGTGGAATTCTTACTTTTAGAGACATGGGGGGCCTCTGGGGAAAATACAGAATAGAAGAAGTTGCAAGTCCGCAAGCGTGGAAGAACAGTCCTCAATTGGTTTTAGACTTTTATAATCTGAGAAGAAAACAGTTGCTTGAAGTATATCCAAATGCAGGTCATTATGCTTTGGTTGATTTAGAAAAAAAGTTTGATGTAGAAATAATAACCCAAAATGTTGATGATCTGCATGAGAGGGCTGGATCAACACAAGTGCTTCATTTACATGGAGAACTACTAAAAGTGCGTAGTGAAAAGGATGAACATTTGGTAAAAAAATTAGAAGGTTGGGAACTCAAGCTCGGCGATTTGGCAGAAGATGGTGCTCAACTTAGACCTCATATTGTATGGTTTGGAGAACCAGTTCCGATGATTAATAAAGCGGCCAAAATAGTAAGCTTGGCCGATATACTCATTATTATAGGTACTTCGCTATCTGTTTATCCCGCGGCTGGACTTATGCACGAAGCTCCTGCTCATTGCAAAAAATACTATATCGATCCATCAGCTGAATCTCAATATTTAGAAGGCGCGGAGAAAATTGCTGAATTGGCTGGAAATGGAGTACCGATTTTGGTGAAGGAGTTACTTAATAAAGCTGAATAATAACAGAATAAGGCTTTCCTCAATCTTGAACCATAATTTGAAATTATTTATATAATTCAACAATATAATGTAACTTTGATCTAACAATAAGCGTCAAAGAAACCAAATCACAGGAAATTAAACATAAAAATATTTTATTATGAAACGCCCATAATTAAACTTAAAACACACAAGTGAATGATTATAAGGGCGTTCCATATCACCTTAATATAAATTTTAAACATATGAAAACAAAATCATTACTTATTGGTGTAGGTTTAGCAATAGCTATTTATCTTATTTTGCCTTTTAATCACTTATTTAATGGAATTGAAGGTAGTGGAAATGTAATAAAAGAGACTCGTGAACTAAATGAATTTCACGGCATTGATGTTGGTGGGGCTTTCCATGTCATGGTCACAAAAGGCAATATTCAAAAAGTAGAGATTGAATCTGATGACAATATAATTCCACGTACTAAAACTACAGTAAAAAATGGAATTCTCGAAATTTCGACAGAAGGAAATATCAAAAATGCTGAAACATTGAATATATATATCACCATCCCCAATTTGGACAATATTGATTTAAGTGGAGCAAGTAAACTAATTTCTACGGATAAATTTACACAAGAAAATGTAGAAATTGAGATTAGTGGTGCCAGTGAACTACAATACAGTATTGAAGCTCAGAAAATGGATATTGATGCAAGTGGTGCATCAAAAGCTAGCATTTCTGGGTTCGCGAATGTGATGGAGATTGAAGCTTCTGGGGCGAGTGCTATTAATGCTAATGAATTATCAGTCAATAATGCTAGCGTTGATTGTAGTGGCGCTTCAGACCTTAAAATTCTTGTTTTGGAGAATCTAAAAGGGGAAGCCAGCGGAGCCTCTCAAGTATTGTATTCGGGTAATCCTAAGCAGGTTACTATGGAGACTTCAGGTGCAGCTTCTGTTAGCAGAAAATAAATCTAATTTAAGGTTTTACCAATTCTCGATATCGCTTTCGCGCTTCTACGGTGAATAAACTCCCTGGGTAATCCAATAATATCTGCATATAAAGTTGGGTAGAAACTTCACTCCTTTTCAAAATATAATCGTTGAGCCTTGCTCTTTCGATAAGTGAATTATCTGCTAAAGTTCCAAAAGGATCATAATTTAATGTTTGTGAAAAAAGCGAGTCTGCTAATTCATATTTTTGTTCATCCATCGCTATTATAGCTTTTTTATAATAGACGTCATCGGTAATAGAGTGATGAGGATAAATATTCAAAATAGTATCTAAAGTGATATTAGCAATATCATATTTCTTTTGATAATAATACAAATCAGCTACGGCAAAAATACTGAGCGCATCATAGCTACTATCTTGGCTAATATTCTCCGTAATTAGTAAATACAATTCAAGAGCATCATTAGCAATGAGTTTAGAAGTGGCACCACTAAGCACTTTCAATTGCACCTTGGCCCATTCCATTTCTCCAACATAATAAAAAAATTTTGCAGCTTTAAATTTTGCCTCATAACCAATTGGATTATTTTTATGATCTTTTTCAACCTGCTTATATAATAAACTTGCTGACCATTTCTCACCAGAAAATAATTTCATATCGGCTAATTCCAATTTAGCTTGCGCTCTAATATCGCTTGGCACATTGGGCATTTGTTCAATTGGCAAAAGCAACTGCTTAGCCTCTTCAATTTTGTCAAGATAAAAGGCTTGTAGATAAGCCAAATTCATCATCATTTGCACCGTTGATCCATTGTGGCCATATTCATCAAGCTTTTTCAGATAAGCCATTTCCAAATCCATGAGCTCCTGAGTTTGAAAATTTTTCTCAGAAGTGATTTTCATAAATTGAGCTTGCAAAATATTAACACTAGCGCCAGTGGTAAATGCAGACTTTGAGCCCAAATCAATAACAAATTGATAAGCCTCAACAGCTATGGAATATTGTTGATTCGACATTAAAATATTTCCTAAACCAAAGACTCTTCCTCCACCCTCTTTAAATTGATTATCAAGGGACTTTGCTTGAATTAAAGCTAAATCAAAATCTTTATTTTGTATAGAATACCAATATAAAAACTCAGCATAAATAGTTTCTGAAGGATACTTTTGCGTCCGTTTTAGCAACTCAACTCTTAGTGCATCCGATACTTGACTTTGAATAGGATCAGTAATGATAATCTGCAATTTGGATTTCACAACTTCTATATATTGCTCATCATCAACAGCTAAATCCAAATACTCGTCAATCATGGCATTATAATTACCCATTTTAAAGTATAAATCAGCTAACTCAAGATTTAAAGGTGGCGTTTTTATTTTCTTTTTACCTTGCTTTAAAGTCAGTAATGCATAATTATTTAGATCTCTAACCATAAAAGCATCTGCAAGTTCTATCACAATTTGCCTATTATCATCATTTGATTTAATGATTTTTTCATATAATTTATCTGCCTTGCTTTTATTTCCAGAACGCTCCAAAACATAGGCTTCCTCAACCTGATATTTTATTTGGCTGGGATTGCTTTTGGCAACAGATTGAACAAAAGATTTAGCCTTTTTGTAATCTTCAATTTCAAAAAGGCAGTTCAAATAATAGTTATAATAAAAAGGAGTCGGAGATTTGACATAAATCTTTTGATATAATTCAGCAGCCTTATCAAATTCACGATTCTGGTAAAACTGCAAGGCCAACTTCTCGTCCATGGCAGGCTGGGCAAACATCGCTATACTGAAATATAAAAATAAGCCAAATATAGCCACACGTTTGTTGAATACCATTAAAAGAAAAGACCGTAACATATTCAATTAATTTATAAACTCGAAGCCAGTATAAGGCACAAGTGCTTTCGGAATACGAATACCTTCAGGGGTTTGATTATTTTCTAAGAGAGAAGCCACAATGCGAGGCAAAGCCAAAGCACTACCATTTAGCGTATGAGCCAATTGCGTTTTTCCTTGCTCATCCTTAAAGCGTAATTTTAATCTATTGGCTTGAAAAGATTCAAAATTAGAAACAGAACTAACTTCTAACCAGCGCTTTTGAGCCGCGGAATATACTTCCATATCATAAGTTAGTGCAGCTGTAAAACTTGTATCACCACCACAAAGGCGAAGCACTCTATAGGGCAATTCTAATTTCACTAAAAGATGCTGAACATATTGGCTCATTTCCTCAAGTCTTTCGTAGGATTTATCAGGATGTTCAATCACAACTATTTCCACTTTATCGAATTGATGAAGGCGATTTAAACCTCTCACATCTTTTCCATAAGAGCCCGCCTCACGACGAAAACACTGAGAATAGGCAGTATTTCGTATAGGAAATTCAGAAGCTTTCACAATTTCATCTCGGTAAATATTCGTAATTGGCACCTCTGCAGTAGGAATCAAATAAAAATTATCTTCATTTGCATAATACATCTGGCCATCTTTATCGGGTAATTGCCCCGTTGCATAAGCGGAATCTTCATTGACCATTAATGGTGGTTGAACTTCACGAAAACCAGCAGCAGTTGCTTCATCCAAAAAGAAATTAATTAACGCTCTTTGTAATTTTGCACCCTTACCTTTATAAACAGGAAAACCAGCACCCGTAATTTTAGTTCCTAATTTAAAGTCAATGATGTCATATTTATCGGTCAATTCCCAATGAGGAAGTGCATTTTCAGGAAGATTTGGTATTTCACCAACGCTGATAATCGTTTCATTATCTTCAGCAGAATGTCCCGCCACAACAGAACTATGTGGAATATTTGGTACTTTAAGCAATAAGTTGGTCAATCCATTTTGAGCCTCAATTAGATCGTCATTCAAACTTTTTGACAATTCTTTTAACTCTACCGTTTGAGCTTTAGCAACATTTGCCTCAGCTTGCTTTCCTGACTTAAATAAATCGCCAATAACTTTAGCAAGTCTATTACTTTCTGCTAAAATATCATCTAGTTTCTTTTGTATTTCTTTACGCGCATCATCGGCTGAAATAATTTCATCAAGAATTTCTATTTGCTTAAAATTTTTGATTTTTAAACCAGCAATAACGGTTTCTTTATGATCACGAATGTAAGGTACTAATAGCATAATGTGTGTTATAAAATTATTTTGCAAAAGTATGAATTATATAGGTTGTACAGCCAATTAATTGAAACTGTAAAGCACATAATCTCCATTTCTTAAAACTAAAAAAAGTCATCTGCCTAGAGCAAATGACTTTTTATTAAATACATTAAATTGAAAAATCTATTCTCCAATGTCCTTCAATCTTCTTGGCCCTTCTGCTTTAACATCATCAGGAACTTGGTCTGCAAAGAGTTTAAAGTTCTCAATGTATCGGGAAACTAAGGCATCATATTTTCTCCAATAATCCTTTTTGTTACCCCAAGCATTCGAAGGTTCAAACACATCATCAGGTACGCCAGGGCATGAAACTGGGATATCAAAACCGAATAATTTATCTTTCCGGAATTCAATATTATCTAGTTTACCTTCCAATGCTGCATTGAGCATATTTCGAGTATGACGTATAGAGATTCGTTTTCCAACGCCAAATTTTCCACCTACCCAGCCAGTGTTCACTAGCCAAATTTTGGCATCTGAACGAATTGCTTTTTGACGAAGCAAATTAGCATATACATAAGGATGGTGAACCATAAAAGGAGCGCCAAAACAAGCGCTGAAAGTAATCTCTGGTTCAATTCCTAAACCTAATTCTGTACCTGCAATTTTAGAAGTGTAACCACTTATAAAATGATAAATAGCTTGATTCATATCCAGCCTAGCGATAGGAGGCATTACTCCTTGAGCATCAGCAGTTAAGAAAATTATATTTTTTGGCTGACCTTTCACCATCATTTCAGGAACGGCATTAGGAATAAATTCCAATGGATAAGAAAGCCTAGTATTCTCTGTCAATCGTTCATCATCCAAATCAAGCTGACGAGAAGCAAGATCGAAAACTACATTTTCGAGAATTGTGCCAAATTTGTAGGTACAAGCATGAATTTCGGGTTCAGCTTCCGCAGAAAGTCGAATAGCTTTTGCATAGCAACCTGCTTCGTAATTGAATACTTCCTCATCGCTCCAGCCATGCTCATCATCACCAATTAATCGGCGTTTTGGATCAGCAGAAAGGGTAGTCTTTCCAGTTCCACTAAGTCCAAAAAATAAGGCCACATCATTGTCATCGCCAACATTTGCAGAGCAATGCATTGACATCACATTTTGAAGTGGCATTAAATAATTCATGATTGTAAAAACCGACTTTTTAACTTCTCCAGCATACTCAGTTCCTGCAATTATAGCTAACTTCTGTGCAAAATTGATCACAATAGCAGTTTCGCTTTGAGTACCATCAATACGTGGATCCAATTTAAATTTAGGGCTAACCATGATTGTAAAATCAGGCATAAACTGTTTCAATTTTGCCAAATCAGTTTCAGAAATGAGCATATTGCGAGCAAAATGTGCAGTCCAAGCTCTATCCGTTACAATTCTAACGGGCACTTTATATTCGGGAGCAGCACCAGCGTATAAATCCTGAACAAATAGTTCTTCCCCTTGCCAAAAGGCTTGAAGGCGACTAAACAATCCACTGAATTTTTCAGGAGTCATGGGTCTGTTATATACTCCCCAATCAATCATTTTCTCAGAGCTTTCTTCGCGAACAAAATACTTGTCATTAGCTGCTCTGGCAGTCCATTTTCCAGTATAAACCTGAAAAGCACCACCTTGAACTAATTTTCCTTCACCTCTAAAAATAGCTTCTTCTACCAAAGCAGGAGTAGGAAGGTTCCAATAAACAGTGTCCAAATGAACCAATCCATGATTGGCCAAACCGAAATCTGCTTTAAAATCCCTTGCATGTTTTAATGCTGGGGTATCAAATTCTAAATATTTCATATATCTTTATATTAGACTAATTCCAATCACGAACTAACTTACGCTCACCAATATATAGTTCATTGGGAGAATTTGGATCTATAGCCCATTTGATGCGCTCAATCCCTTCAGTGATATCTTTTATAGAACCACAATAGCTTAATCTCAAATAACCTTCAAAACCGAATTCCACTCCTGGCATGGTTAAAACACGAACTTTATCCAATAAAAGTTTTGAGAGTTTAGTTGAGTCCTTTTCATAAGCACTAAAATCGGCAAAGGCATAATAGGTTCCTTCTGGTTCAATCAAGTGAATTCCGTCGAAAGCTTTCAATTGTTGAATCATCACTTTACGATTATTTTCTAATGTAGAACGCAAGCTTTCAATACTTGATTGAACGCCATTTATAGCACCAATAGCAGCCTTTTGTAATAAGATTGAAGGACCAGATGTTTGATGACCTTGAATATTGGCCATAGCAAATATTAATTTTTTATTTCCAATCGCCCAACCTATTCTAAATCCTGTCATAGCATAAGCTTTTGAAACACCATTGATGATGATTAACTTGCTATTTTCACTATGGTCTTTGACATAATTATATGGATTGGCAGCTTTTTTGCCATTGAATGTTAGCAAATGATAAATGTCGTCCATGATTAAATAAATCCCTTTCAATTCGCAAAATTCAACAATTTCTTTGATGAATGAATCTGGGTAAATTGCACCAGAAGGATTGTTAGGACTATTGATAATAATGGCCTTTGTATAAGAAGTAACATTTTGAGTTATGTCGTTCATTGTGGGCGTAAAAGTTCCGTCCTCAGGAACAACAGGTACAGGAATTGCACCGCATAATTTCACCATTTCTGTATACGAAACCCAATAAGGAGAGGGGAAAATAACTTCATCTTGAGGATCAAGAATAGCTTGTAAAGCAACCATAAGAGCTTGCTTAGCTCCGCTTGACGCAATTACATTTCCAGGTTCTACTTGACGGCCATAATGAGCTAAAGTATATCTAATTATAGCTTTCTTCATATCGATACTTCCATCCACTGGCGCATACCTTACTTCACCAGTATTTAGATGCGCTGCAATAGCAGTAATAGCATCAATTGGGGCCTTACTTTTTGGTTCACCTCCACCAAGATGAATAACTGGTTCACCTTTTTCTTTTAAAATGGCGAAAGTTTGATTTAGTTTTAGGGTTACAGATTCACCGATTGTACGCCCTATTAAGCTGAGACTCATATTTTTGTGTGTTTATTAGTTGAATTAATAATGTTCTACTAAGTATTGAATTTAGAAAAGCATCAAAAGTAGTTTTTATTCCTTAATTAATTACAAATTATTTATTTGAATGGCTTTATTTATAACACTTCTAAATAAGGGGCAACTTCATTTAAGCTCAGTGTTTTGGTATAAATTAAAAAGGATATTTTACAAAGCTGTTAACCCTGAGTAGTAGAGACGAATCAATACAAAGTCACAAATAGAATTCTTTTCCAAAGCAACTAAATGCGTAAAGGATAAAACTGGGCTAAATTACTTAGCTAATGCAAATAAATACATTTACAATATATCTCAGTAGCAAAAAAAAACGCCAGCAAACAAGTTCACTAGCGTTTTAAAATCTTATATTTATTTCTTCTTATGACATACTTTGGGTAGGTCGTGAAGAAATTTCAAGTACTTTCTCATATTCTTCAGGACTCAAATCTTGGTAGAAATAGTGAACAGGATTTATAGGATTTCCGTTTTTTCTTACCTCATAATGCAAATGCGGACCCGTAGATCGACCTGTATTTCCAACATAGCCAATAATTTCACCTCTTTTTATCTTTTGTCCTGGCTTAACAATCACTTTGCTCATATGAGCATATAAAGTCTCATATCCATATCCATGATTTAATTTTACTACATTTCCATAACCACTCAAAGAGCCATTTAAACGCTCAACTACACCGTCACCAGTGGCGTAAATTGGGGTTCCTACTGGAGCAGTAAAATCTATTCCTTCATGCATCCGCATGGTTTTATAGATCGGATGAATTCTGTAACCAAACCCAGAAGCAATTCTACTTAAGTCTTTATTAGACACAGGTTGAATCCCTGGGATTGATGCCAGCATAGTAGCTTTATTCTTTGCCAATTTATACACCTCATCAAAAGACTTGGATTGAACATATAGCTCACGACTTAACTCGTCAAGCTTTCGTGCTGTGGAAGTTATAAGTTTAGTGTTTTCATATCCCTTTAAATTAGAATAACGGTCGATACCACCAATTCCAGCTTTACGTTCTTCTACAGAAACCGGTTCTGCTTCAAAAATAGTACGATAAATATTATCATCTCGCTCTTCAATTTCTTTCAAAACTTTAGCCATTTGATCTATTCTTTCATTCATCAATGCTTGCTGCATAGCATATTGCTGAATTTCCCTTTGTTGCATCAGCTCTTTTGGTGAATCAAAAAAAGTATATGCTACAACTAATACGAGTGTACCAAATGCAATTCCGCCAAGCAAATAAAAACCAAAGCGTTTAAAAAGCACTTTACCATTTATCCTTACTCTTTCAAGTTCGAGCGTATGCGGATTTAATTTATATTTTCCCTTCGACATTTACTAATTTTAGTATTAAAATATTGCGCTGCAAAATTAACTAAATAAATTAACTTTGCCGCTTCTTAAGCTTTTTTAAGATTCGGCTAAAATATTAGACCTTTTACCTTTAAAAATAGAAACACACAACGTATTATGCAATCAAATAGTATTCGGCAAGCATTTTTAGATTTCTTCACAGAAAAATCGCATCAAATAGTTCCATCAGCGCCTATGGTTATTAAAGGTGACCCAACACTCATGTTTACCAATGCTGGCATGAATCAATTCAAAGAAATATTTTTGGGTAATAAAACTGCCGTTTCTAAACGAGTTGCAGACACACAGAAGTGCCTAAGAGTTTCGGGCAAGCATAATGATTTAGAGGAAGTTGGACACGACACCTATCATCACACCATGTTTGAGATGTTAGGAAACTGGTCTTTTGGAGATTATTTTAAAAAAGAAGCCATTAGTTGGGCTTATGAATTTTTGGTAGATTATTTAAAGATTGACAAAAATAGTTTATACGTAACTGTTTTTGAAGGAGATAAAGCAGATCAATTAGAATCTGACCAAGAAGCAAAAGATTATTGGCTAGAAAAATTTCCTGAGGCTCAAATTCTATATGGCAACAAAAAAGACAACTTTTGGGAAATGGGTGACCAAGGTCCATGCGGGCCATGCTCCGAAATACATGTTGACATCCGCTCAGCTGAAGAACGAGCCAAAATTTCTGGTGCTGAATTAGTCAATAAAGATCATCCTCAGGTGATTGAAGTATGGAATTTGGTTTTTATCCAATTTAACAGAAAAGCCAACGGAAGTCTAGAATCATTGCCCGAAAGCCATGTTGATACAGGAATGGGATTTGAGCGTTTGTGCATGGTAAAGCAAGGTGTTCAAAGCAATTATGATACAGATATATTTCAACCCATGATTCAACAATTGGCAGCATTAGCCAATATGAAATATGGAGAGAACAAGGAAGCAGATATTGCGATGCGCGTTGTGGCAGACCATGTTCGTGCAATTGCTTTTTCAATTGCTGATGGACAATTACCTTCTAATAATAAAGCTGGATATGTTATTCGTCGGATTTTGCGTCGCGCAATTCGATACGGCTACACCTTTTTAGGTTTTGACAAAGCTTTTATACACGCTCTAATTCCAATGCTAGTATCAGATTTGGGCAATGCTTATCCTGAGTTAGTTCGCAATAAAGACCTAATTATTAATGTGATAAAAAGTGAAGAGGAAACATTTTTGAACACTTTAGCCAACGGATTGAATTTGCTTAATAAAATCGTAACAGACCTCAAAGCAGAAAAACTCAACATGGTAAATGGTGCCATTGCCTTTGAATTATATGATACTTATGGATTTCCTTTAGACTTAACCGAATTAATCTTGAGTGAGCAAGGTCTTCAAGTTGATTTAAAAGGATTTGATGCAGAGATGCAAAAGCAAAAGCAACGCTCAAGAGCTGATGCTGTTAAAGTTTCTTCGGATTGGGTTGTGCTTGATGAGGAGTCTGAAAGTGAATTCACCGGATATTTGCAAACACAAACTGATGTTAGTATTATTAAGTACAGAAAGCAGATTATCAAAGAAAAAGATGTTTTTCAATTGGTATTTGACCAAACTCCTTTTTATGCAGAAAGTGGAGGACAAGTTGGAGATACTGGCAGTATTGAATTTGATGGAGAAAAAATTTACATCACTGATACGCAGAAAGAAAATAACCTAATCGTACACACAACTTCTAAACTTCCAAGTCATTTAGAAGCTAGATTTAAAGCTGTAGTTAATTCAGAAAGAAGATTGAAAATTACCAATAACCATTCAGCTACTCATTTGCTTCACAAAGCATTGCGTAGCGTATTGGGAACACATGTTGAGCAAAAAGGTTCATTGGTAAACGATCAAGGCTTACGATTCGACTTTTCGCATTTTAATAAAATGACTGATGCTGAAATTTTACAAGTGGAGCAAATTGTGAATCAGGAAATTAGGCAAAATAGCCCATGCGAACTTTTTGAAGATGTAAACATGGAGGAAGCTATAGAAAAAGGAGCAATGGCTTTATTTGGAGAGAAATATGGCGATAAAGTCCGTGTGGTAAAATTTGACAAATCTGTCGAACTTTGCGGAGGAACACATGTGCAGGCTACAGGGCAAATTGGGCAATTTATTATCAAGCATGAAACTTCAATTGCAGCAGGGATAAGACGTATAGAAGCTATCACTGCAGAAACTGCCGAACAATATGTTTTGGCACAGCGTCAGACAATTGATCAATTAAAATCACTATTTAAAAATCAATTAGACTTGGTAAAAGCTACTGAGCAATTGATGAATCAAAATAAGGATTTCCAGAAAAAAATTGAGCAGCTTAATGAAATAGCTGTTCAACAACAAAAGCAAGATTTACTGAAGAAATTTGAGCTTTTCAATGGGATTAATCTGTTGGCTTCGCAAGAAGATATGGATGTAAATAACCTAAAGAAAGTGGCTCAGCAATTGATTAGCGAGCAAATGAATACTGTGGTTGTGCTGACGAATAATGAAGATGGAAAGCCATCAATTTGCGTGGGTGTTTCTAAAGATTTGATTGAAAACAAAGGTCTGCAAGCTGGCCAAATTATCCGTGAGTTGGCCAAAGAAATACAAGGCGGAGGAGGAGGCCAGGCACATTTAGCCACCGCTGGTGGTAAAAATGCCGGAGGATTACCCATGGTTTTGAAACGTATTAAAGAATTGATTTAAGAAAAAATGTTCAGAAAAAAACTACTGTTTAGTATTGTATTTATTGCTTCGTTATTAATCATATCAAGCTGTGACCCTAATTCTTCTTTGCAAGTTGATTTAACAGGAATTGAGAAACCTGATGTGGACATTAAGCGTTATGAAAAAGCAATGTTTGCCATTCCAGAAGATTCTTTTATTCAAGAATTGGAAACATACCGTCAGGCATTTCCTTTATTTATCTCAGGAGATCTGACTGATACTTTAGCTTTACTGAATTTAAAATCATTTTTTGCAGATCCTTATATGATTGAACTTAATGATATGGTTCAAATACAATTCAAGGACCTCAGTATTGTTGAGGATGAGCTTGCCAATGCTATGCAACATTATTATTACTATTTTGATAGTCCTTCAAGTTTTAGCTATTATTCCTATATTTCAGGGTTAGATATTCAATACCCCGTAAAAATTATTGATAGCAATATTGTAATTGGACTCGATTTATATTTAGGTGCCAAATCGAAAGTTTATACTTTGAGCGGCTATCCAAAATACAAAAGTCAATGGTTAAAACCTGAAGCTATTGTTCCGGATGTTATGAGTGAGCTAGTTAGAAGTATGATTCCTGAAAAGGATCGCTCATCTTCCCTACTCCAACAGATGATTTATGATGGTAAACGCTTATATTTTATTCAAGCCATGATGCCCCATATTTCAGATTCACTTTTGATGCATTATAGTTCCTCTCAAATGGAATGGTGTTTGAAAAACGAAGCCAATTTATGGTCATTAATGGTTGAAAATCAGTACCTATTTAAAAATGATGTTCAAATTCAGAAGAAATTTATGGATGACGCACCGTTTACGAGTATTTTTTCTACAGAAGCTCCCGCTCGTTTAGGACAATTTATAGGCTGGCGATTGGTAAGTGCTTTTATGGCGAAAAGCGAATATTCTCTACCCGAACTTTTGGCAGAAGAAGATGTTCAGCTGATTTTGAAAGATTCTAAGTATAAGCCTAAATTATAGATACTGTCCGCAAATTTTTGTATAGAATTTGTGCGATTTGCTCGTATTGCTTGACTGCTGATTTATTGGGGATAATTAAAAATTACATTTTAATAAACACTTCCAAAATTAAAGATTCTTTCAAAGGATGAAGCTCGACAAGATTAGTAATTGCTGGCAATAGCACCACATCACCAATTCCCAAATTCATATCTCCTAATTCACTTTTGAGGATTAAGCTTCCTTGAGTTACAATGTATATAACGAAAGAATCTAGCTCATCATAGTTTTTCTCAATAGGATGATCAAACTTCAAAATCTGGGTTGTAAAATATAATTCATCGACCAGAGTAGTACTTTCATTTTTATGAATATGATAGGAAATAGCATCTGATTTTTCTGCTTCAAAATCAATAGAATCAATTGCCGCAGCGACATGTAACTGGCGTCCTTCTCCTTTTTCGTCTACTCTGTCCCAGTCGTATATACGGTATGTGGTGTCTGAACTTTGTTGAATTTCTGTAAGCAAAAGACCTGGGCCCAAAGCATGAACTTTTTTAGCATCTATATAAAAGGCGTCACCAGCTTTTACTGGCACAAAATTCATTACCTCCCGTAATGTCTTGTTTTCCAAACGATTTTGATATTCTTCTTTGGACATATCTTTGGAAAAACCTTTGATCAACTGAGCATCCTTATCAGCTTGCAAGACATACCACATTTCAGTTTTTCCTCTATCTAAACCGCGTTGCTCCGCCAATTCGTCATCAGGGTGAACTTGAATAGAAAGCCAATCGTTGGCATCTATGAATTTGATTAAAAGTGGAAATTCATTTTGAAAAACATCAAAAACCTTTTCTCCAACCAATTCATTCATATAAACTTCCAATAATTCGTTCAGATTATTTCCCTCAAGCGGACCTTCAGAAACTACTGATTCATTGCCAGGAATACCTGAAATTGCCCACAACTCGCCACAATTGGGAAGGGGAGAAAAATCGTGATGCAAAATGGTTTTTATTTTGTTGCCTCCCCAAATTTTGTTTTTAAAAAGGGGGTGAAATTTTAATGGGCCTAGAATATTCATAAATTATTAGCTTTTGATGCTGCAAAGATAAAACAAAGAATCATTGAATAACACTTATGATTTTGGTACGCAAAGGATCGAATTTTCAAAATTAAACCTCTTCTATTTTTACCTAATTTAGCAGCCTTAAAATTTCAAAAATATATTTATGCAAATAAAAAGTATTGGTGTGTTTTGCGGCTCGAGTGTTGGCAAAAGCGAAATATATGCCCAAAAAGCAGCAGAACTTGGAAAGCTTATGGCTAGAGGTCAAATTGACTTAATATTTGGCGGTGGAAAAGTTGGACTTATGGGCGTGATTGCCGATAGCGTAATGGAAGAAAACGGAAAAGCAATTGGTGTTATTCCTACTGCACTACTTGAAAAAGAAGTTGGGCATGAAGGTTTAAATCAAATGATTGTGGTTGATAATATGAGTGATCGGAAAAATAAAATCAATGACTTATCAGATGCATTTATTGCCATGCCCGGTGGTTTTGGGACTTTGGATGAAGTGATGGAAGTGCTTACTTATTTTCAATTAGGATGGAGCGAAAAGCCTGTTGGTTTTCTAAATACAAACGGTTATTACGACGCCTTAATTCAGATGATGGACACCATTATGGAAGAGAAATTTATGAAACCTGAACATCGTCATAATGTAATTATTGAGACTGAGCCAGAAGCCTTATTAGATGCAATTCTAAACTTTAAACCCATTGCTGTGGATGAGAAATGGATTGCAGAACTAAAATTAAAGAAAACCTACTAAAAAGGAATTATAATGATAATCATAGGAATAACGGGAACGCTTGGAGCTGGCAAAGGAACTATTGTTGACTTTTTGAAAGAGGCCTACCAATTTAAACATTACTCTGTACGTGACTATATTACACAAGAAATACTGAGACGTAACATGGAAGTCAATAGGGACAGCATGACTATGGTAGCCAATGAATTACGCGCTAATAATTCTCCCTCCTACATTACAGACCAACTGTATTTGCAAGCCAAACAGAATAATGAAAATTGCATTATTGAAAGCATACGTACTCCAGGAGAAATAAGCTCGCTCAAAGGCAAAGCCAATTTTTATCTTTTTGCTGTTGATGCTGACCCAAAAGTAAGATATCAAAGAATTCAAATTCGACAGTCGAGTACAGATCATATCGACTATGAAACTTTTTTGTCCAACGAAGCCAGAGAAATGAACACAACTGATCCCAACAAACAAAATCTTTTGAAATGTATTCAATTAGCAGATTTTGTATTTGCCAACGACGGTGATATTGCAGCTTTGAACGAAAATGTAAACGTGGTATTAAAACTCATTACAAAATAAATTATGGAAAAATCAGAAAAAATAGAATTTGTAAGACCATCTTGGGATGATTATTTCATTGATTTAGCCGACACTGTGGCCAAACGTGCTACTTGCGATCGTGGCAGAAGTGGTTGTGTGATTACTAAAGACAAGCAAATATTAGTTACTGGCTATGTTGGTTCGCCACAAGGTTTACCACATTGTGATGAGGTGGGTCATCTTTTTAAAAAAGTGATTCACGAAGATGGGAGCGTAACCCAACATTGTGTACGAACGGTACATGCTGAGCAAAATGCCATTACTCAGGCTGCACGCAGAGGAATTCCATTAAACGGAGGAACGCTATATTGCCGTATGACTCCTTGCCGCACATGCGCTATGCTGATTATCAATTGTGGAATTGTGAGAGTAGTTTGTGAAAAAAAATACCACGCTGGGTCAGAATCAGAAGAACTGTTTCAGCAAGTAGGAATTGAATTAGCCTATATGAGCGAAGAAGTTCAGCAATATTCAGGTCAAAAGATGGATAATTTGGATGTGTTTAAGGATCGGGATTAAGCCGTTGAGTTGATATTAAACATATCCCGACGATATCTAAAATAAATCATCTAAATTTGCACTCTAAATATTAAGCGATATGAAACAAACAGTCATACAAATAGAGAATCTTAAATGTCACGGATGTGCAGCAACAATTAAAAAAGGTTTGCTAAAATTCGATACAGTATCAGAGGTAAATGTGGATGTGGAGAAATCAGAGGTCAGCATTTCGTACGAAGGTAAGGATGAGCAAATTCAAGAATTCAAAACCAAGCTTGCTGGCTTAGGATATCCCGAAGCAGGAACCAACAACAGTACTTTCACCATGGCAAAATCTTATGTGAGTTGTGCAGTTGGTCGTTTTACTGTTGATATTTAAAACCTATTCTATCTGAAAATCAAACTTCTGAAGTAGTTGTGATTTTGTATAATTGACTTCCACAATTGTAAATTTTTGTACTTCCAACGGTTGATCAAGCTTGTTGGTGGCTACATTTGAGATGGAATCCACGAAATCTAAACCAGAGATAACTTGACCAAAAATTGAATATCTGCCGTCAAGACGAGTAAGGTTTGGGGCTGATTTATCGACTATATAAAATTGGCAGATATTGGTTTTCCAAGCAACATTTTCATCTCTTCCTCCTCCTAAAGCTCCAGGTATATGCTTGAGATTTGCATTAAATTCTCCGTCAATAAATAAACTTGTATCTGTAAATCCCCCTATTTCGTCGGGGCAGCCTCCTTGAATTACAAAGTTATTGATTACACGATTAAAAGATTGATTATCAAAATAATGCTGATTTACTAATTCTAGAAATGCTTCTTTGTGAATCGGCGTTTCTGGATAAAGCCACAGCAAAATATCTCCGAATGAAGTGGTGATTTTTGCCAAACGATAGGCTATATTGATTTTGATATTATCGGATATAATTTCGGAATTTTCTAACTTAACCTGAACCCAAAACTCACCTTGCTGGCTAACATTTATCGATGAAGTCGTATCTCCTGTTGACCACTGATAAGTTCGGCCAAAAGAGCCCGCATTGAGCTTTATAGTTTGATTATCAAGAATTGTGGTGTCATTTCCTAAATCCAGTCTAGGCTGTTCCAATTTTGGAATAAGGCAAGAGCTTATCAATAGAATAACAATAATCAGAGTGCTCAGTTGCTTTTTAGGAAAATACTTTAACATGGATTTTCAATTGATTAAATTGGCCTAATTATCCTGCTCATTCAAATGTCGCTCACTTTTCTTGCCTTTAAAAAGCTCAAATTTTTGCAGTCTACATTCAAGAGGCCCATTAAATAATTTTATTTTACGTGATGGGCGCAATCCTACAAACTTCAATGCACGAAGATTGCTGCTAATTATCCATGCATCTGAACCCTCGCAATGGTGCTTTAATTGAGTGCCAATTTCCTGATAAAAAGGAATGATTTCATCTGCATCTCGCATTCGTTCGCCATAAGGCGGATTCATAATAATGGTACTGTCGCTGATCTGATTCTCAGGATCCAAAAAATCGGCCTGCTTAAATTCAATGTATTGATTCACCTGAGCATAAGTGGCGTTGCTTTCGGCAATTTCCACAGAACGCTGATCCATGTCGCTGGTATATATTTTACAAGTCGGAATAACGATATTACTTTCCTCCTCTTTTTTAATTTTACCCCATAATTCGGTATCAAAATCCAACCAATTTTCAAAGGTGAAATTCCTGAATCTCCCCGGTGCCATATTACAAGCCATCATAGCTGCTTCAATTGAAAAACTTCCCGAACCACACATCGGATCTCTAAAATCGCGCTTTTGGTCCCAACCAGATAAAATGATAATTCCAGCAGCCAGCACCTCGCTCAAAGGTGCCATAGATTGCGCTTTACGGTAGCCTCTTTTTCCTAATGGCAAACCAGAACTATCGAGAGAAACAGAACATTCACGATCACGAATATGTAGATTAATTTTTAAATCAGGATTTTCTAAATCAACCGAAGGGCGACGGTCGTACTTTTCTCTAAATTGGTCAACAATAGCATCCTTGGATTTAAGCGCCACAAACTGAGAATGGGTAAACGTTTCGCCATTAACAGTAGCATCAATGGCTAAAGTGCCATCCACAGACATGAATTGTTCCCAATCAATGCTTTTAATTTTTTTGTATAGATCTTCTTCATCACGCAGTTCGAACTGTGCAAATGGTTTTAAAACTTTCAAAGCAGTGTGCAAATAGAGATTGCTTTTATATAATAATTCCTTATCACCAAAAAACTTTACCGCGCGATTAAGAATTTCAATATCAGAAGCTCCCAAATCCAGTAATTCGTCAGCAACAACCTGTTCGAGTCCGAAAAGCGTTGTAGCAATCATTTCAAATTTCTCCAAAATATATAGTTTTATGATCTCAGTTTCATAATTCGCACCATCTACTGAGATTAAATTTATTTCTAAATAAAGTGCAAAGGTATGACTATAAACTTGAATCGGACACCAGAATTAATATATTTGACGAAACAAGTATTTTCATCCCAACATTAAAACTGGAAATAAATAAAAGCTTGCATCTCGCTGCTAATACTTTGATAAACGATAAATACGGCCAAGGCAAAAATCAAAGCTTTAAAATAAAAATTGAGATTAATATACCAATTGCGATAAAGCGTTTTTAAATGATAGGGCAACCAGTGGAAAACAAATCCAATTAACATCACGATAAAAACCCATTTGTAACCGATTATTATATCAGGAACTAAACTCCACTGCTGCACAAAACCCATTGATGATGGAGAACTAAAGAGCACTTTAAAGTCAGTGAAACTTGGAAAAAGCCGCCCAATTTGATGGAGCATTCCATTGACCACTTCCATGGACTCTGAACGGAAAAAAACACGCGTAAAAGTGATAAAGGTAAAGGTAATAGCGATTTTCCAGACTACTGAAATTTGAGATGTAGATTTTTCCCAAGGGCTAATTTTACGCCAGAATTTATAAACTACCAATCCCAAACCGTTAAGTCCTCCCCAAATTACAAATTGCCAACTGGCGCCATGCCATAAGCCGCCCAAAAGCATAGTCAACATTAAATTGATATTGGTATTAACGGCCAACCTAAAGGCTTGAAATTTATTCATAAAGAAACTCATTGCCAGAGCAATAGCCATAAATATTGGGAATATCCACCAGATGCCAATCAAAAGGGTGACAAATAAAAGCACAATGGTGAGCATGATATAACTAAATACTGAACCTCGACGGTTACCACCCATGGGAATATATAAATAATCTTTGAGCCAAGTAGAAAGGGAAATATGCCAGCGTTTCCAAAAATCGCCCACATTTTGTGCTTTATAAGGTGAATTGAAGTTTTTAGGTAAAGTATAACCCAATAATAAAGCAACACCAATGGCCATATCGGTATAACCTGAGAAGTCGGCATACACCTGCAAAGAATAACCAAAAAGAGCCATAATATTTTCAAAGCCGGAATAATGAAGTGGTGCGGTAAAAATCCGATCAATAAAATTGACAGCAATATAATCGCCAATAAATACCTTCTTAACCAAGCCTTTCATTATCCAGAAAAGAGCTAAACCAAATTGAGCACTAGTGAGCTTATAATCACGGTACATTTGCGGTATAAACTGTGCCGCTCTTACAATTGGCCCTGCCACAAGCTGGGGGAAAAAGGAAACATAAAAACCAAAATCAATAATATTATTGACTGGCTTTAGCTCCTTACGATAAATATCAATGGAGTAGCTGATGGTCTGAAAGGTGTAGAATGAAATCCCAACGGGGAGCAGAATTTTATCAACAGAAAAGTGTGTACCTGTAGCCTCATTGGTCCAAAGTGCCATATAATTCACCAATTCAAAATGCATATTGAACATATCATTGATGCTCTGGGTGATGAAATACGCATATTTAAAATAAACCAAAAGGCTTAAATTAATAGTGATACTCAATGCAATGAGTAATCTTTGAAAAAGTAATTTTCGGGAACTGTATATCCATTTGCCGATATAAAAATCGGTGAGCGTTGAAAAAAGCAGGATAAAGAAGAATAAGCCGCTAGACTTATAGTAGAAAAACAGACTTACCGCAAATAAATAGCCCGATCGGATGCTTCTATTTTTGTTTTTATATACTAAGGCATAAATACCGAGCACGATAATGAAGAATACCCAAAAATAAAATCGGGTAAAAATAAGCGGCTCCTCTGGGTTATAGAGGAAAATCTGTTTGAAATAGGTTATTAGATCCATAGCCTATGCAATTTATTGGGTGATAAATAAATATCTATTCATATATTATTTTCTTTTTAACGGTGATTTAGTAACTGGTTTAGCGGCAGAAATCTGAAAGCTTGATTGCAAATAATTGCCATAATCTTGAATAATAGCATCAAAAAGCAAATCACCGAGTAAAATATAACCTGTACGTGTGAAATGCACCCGATCTTGTTTCGCCAAATATTCCTTTTGCCACACCACGATAGAATTTAATCCACCCATGATTTCAAACATATCCCAAACTGCAAGGGAATGCTTTTTGGCCAAGCGATACATACTTTCTTGCACCTTAATTCCATTTCTATTCAGGTAGCGCTTCTTAATATAACTATCATTATTGGTAGCCAATATAATGGCAGCATTAGGATTAGCAGCTTTAACGCGTCTGATTAGGGTGTCATAATTTAGCTCAAAAGCTTGTGCGTTAAAATTTTTACCATAAGCATCATTAATGCCTATTCCGAAAATTACCAGATCAGGTTTTACGCTTTTGAGTTCAGCTTCCATAAGGCTACACCTTAAAAAAGAGGCCGTTGCAGCACCATTAATTCCGAAATTATGGTAAATAATTCCAGGGTCTTCATTTTCTATCAGCATCCCATTAAGGCGAAAATAGGATTGAATAGAATCGGTTTTCACAAATTCTATTTTTACACTATCAACATATCTTCGCAATTGAAATACAGAGAAACCCTTGTCAGGATAGGTTTTGCTTTTTACAACTAGTTGACTATCAATTCGGATTTGAAAGCTATTCACATCAGTACTATGATAAATTTTAATATGATTAAAGCTATAATCCAAATCATTATCTGGTTCAATAAGCAAGGTTAAAGAGCTCAAAGTATCGGTTGTAATAGCACTAATTCCAGCCATTCCCATCTGGCAATTTTTTCCTCTTTCCACATTGCGGTAGGATTCCCAATTACCTGTATATAAAAAATAATAGCCATAAGGAGTATTAGTATGCGCCAATCTGTAAGGAAAAACAAACCCACGGCCTGCATTCAAACCACCACCAAAGTTCTGAAATCGGGTTCGGCATTCGCCTGAGAAAATATCGGCCTGAATATGTGAACCTCCGTATTGAACAATATTTATTTGACCAACACCCGTATTTTGAAGGGTTTCAAGTTTTTTATAAAAGATTTCAAAATTAGCTCTTCCTTGCGGGAAATCTAATTTATTACTATCATATTGGACTATATCATAATGACTTAGCTGAAATGGGTATTGACTATACTGAGCCGCAGCAAAACTTGCCCAAAGGCAAATTGTGAGTAGAAAAAAACCATATTTTGCTTTAGCGAGTATCATCTATTTTATAGCCTCAATCATTAGTGCGTTATAAAACATATTACCAATAAGTTTGGCGCCATTGGGTGTAAAATGGGTATAATCAGAGCCTGCTAAAGGCGGTTCAGATCGCACCCATGAAGGCATAGAATTATATCCGCCCATGGCTTCGTACATATCCCAATAAGCAAAACCTGCTTTGAAGGTCGCTTTCCGCAATTCGTCTCGCACAACAGGTAAGTAAGGATAAGTAAGGTATTTATCTCCCTCTTTATATGACATATCAGAAGGTCCAATAACGATTAATGCTGATTCAGGGCGCATCTTTTTTAGGGTTGCCAATTGGCTATAAAACCATCGACCATAATCAACCGCCTGAGCAGTATCTTTGATATAGGGCATCACATTTCCGCCAAACTGCATGATGAACAGATCTACATCAAGTACATCGTAAGATTGTTTCAAAAGCCCATAATCTATTTTATTGAAAATAGTGCCAGAGCTTCCTCGCATTCCAATATTATCCATACTAACACCGGTGTTACCATCTAACGCAATTCCATAAAAATCAGGACTATCGGTTCCCGAAAACTCAAGCCTAAGGTTTTTTGTTGGTTGGGGGAAATTCAGTTTAAACACATACATTTGATTGCCTACTTTTAAAATATCCGTTTTAATGAGTTGATCATCAACAAAAATTTTAATTTCAACTTTACTTTTGGCATTGCCATAAAAAATCTTTAATTTTTGAAATGTTCTTACTAGGCTATAAGCCATTTTAGATTCGTTAAAAATAATTGCCGCTTGGTATTGAATACTATCGGTAAAAAGGCTGTCGGGAATGAGTGGTGCAAAGCGTGAAAAAGCCGCCAATGGTCCATATTTTTTATGTTCAACAGATGGATCAACCTTTCCAAAAACTGGATAACGCTTCCAAGCTCCTTCATTCGATTGACCTATACTAAAGTATGATTCATAAGGTTGAAGTGCAGGTAATAATCCGGGTCCACTGCCACCATACTTGGATTGAAGTTTATTCCTTAAAAAACTAGTAATTCTATCTCCTTCTAGCTGAGAATCACCATAATGCATAACGCGAATGGTTTCGCCACTGGTTGCCATATTTTGCAATTTGTGAAGAAATTTTAAGAGATTTGTTTTGTCACCATTTGGGAATTGCAATCGATGAATATTTTGAGCTAGTTCGCTAGCATTGGCCTTGGCAGTATCCATATTTTGACTTTCTCCATTTTCATTTAACTCCGCTTCTGCCATTAATTGTTCGATATCTGGCAACGAGTCCAGATCTTCAATCTGACTGGTGAGCTCAGAAATGTCAGCATAGGAAACGGTATCTTTTGAAATAAAACTTTTTAAACTTGGCATATGGATATTAAAACCTACCAGTTGAATTCCATCAACAGGCAAAGCCAACACACTTAGCAGTAAAATAAATCCTACAATGAGGAAAAATCCGATGGTTTTTATTGGCGTTATCATTATTGTTTAATTTTTAATTTTTGGCCCACTTGTATGTATCTTGCATCTTTGATATTGTTCCATTTCAAAATATCATCGGCACTTACACCAGGATATTTTTGTGCAATCACATAAGGCGATTCGCCTGTCTTAACGGTATGGTAAACCCAAGTATCAGAAGGAGTTTTGGGTTTAGTATCTGTTGATGAATTGGTGTTTGAAGGAGCCTGTTTGCCCACTCGATTCTGCTTTTCGGAAAAACTCAAATCGTCAACAGCGGCATAATATGCCTCCTTCTCCTCATCTACATATATTTTCAAGGTTTTACCAATTTGAATTCTACGAGGATCGTAAATATTATTCCAATCTTCAATTTTACTAATGCTCACATCATACCAGCTAGCAACATATCCCAAATTATCACCCTCTTTTATATGATAGTAAACTAATGCTGAACCATTCGGAACCTTAGGCGGTTCATATTTAGCATATTGCCGCTCTTTCGAAGGAGGTGGCATGATTACAGGTTTTGCCATTTTAAACAAAACGGAATCTTTATAAAGATATATAGAATCTACCAAGGCAATGAATTTAATTAAATTCCCTTTGGGCAAATTAACCTTATATACCTGTCCCATAGCCGGCACAATATCATATTTATATTGTGGATTTAAAAACCGAATGCTATCGATAGAAATTTGAAGCACCGCTGCCAACTGAGCAAAATGCAGGCGTTTTGAAACCTCAATGGTATCCTGCGGAATGGCAAAATTAACCTTTGGGATTTTCATATCAAAAGTTTCGTATTGCTTACTCAAAATAATAGCGGCAGTAAGTGCTGGCACTATATCTCTTCCAAACACAGGGAGTTGGTCATATAATTGATAATAATCCATTACATTCTGCTTCCTTCTGATGGTTTTATTAATATTACTGGGGCCACAAGCATATGCTCCCAGTGCCAATTCCCAGTTTTGATATAAGTCGAAAAGCTGTTTCAACTCAGAAGCTGCGGCCATTGAAGCTTTATTGACATTCAAACGCTCATCAACATAAGAATCAACAGTGAGCCCTTCTTTCCTTGCAGACGAATACAATAACTGCCATAAACCAGCTGCGCCAGTTTCGCCAGTTGCTTTATAATTCATGGCGGCTAAAGCAAATGGGAGATATTTCAACTCTTGGGGAAGGTTTTTCGCCTTTATATATTTTAGGAATTGGGGCTCCATATATTGCGAATAAGCCAATGCCCACGAAGTTAATTGTCCGTTTTGAATATAAAACGAAAGTATATCGCCCACCCGAGAGTCGTAGCGCAATGGTAATTCGCTATTTAAACTTTTGATAATTTCTGCATAATCCATTTCCGAATAACCCGGAATCACCGCCGAAGGATATACCGATTTGAAATCAAAAGGAATTCTGCCTTGAAGGCATAAGGTATCTAGGTTTTGTTTCCAAAAACTAAAGTAATAATCTCCATTCGTCAGTGAACCAGTCTTCTGCGCTTGTCCCAATAAATGAGCAATAATAAAAACAATGCTTATAATAATTTTCTTCAAAGTATAAATATTCAATTTAATTATCATTTTTGAGGTAATTCTACCGCCAATAACCAATAATTTTAGCCTCAAAAGTGCAAAATATATTAAGCACTATTGGAAAGCTAAAATTCAAAGCAAAATTATTCTATATCCTTATGCGGCACTATTAAGTTTAATTTCTTTATTAACAAGGTGTTTTTAAGAATCTTTTTTATACCAATTATAATTGAAAGATTCCGGTATTATACGACATAGTAGTTATGGTGATAAATGAATGAAGGAAGGAATGTATGAATGAATGAATATAGGCAAGTTACTTCTTTTTCGGTATTAGAAATTAGGAATTAGAATGTTGGCGAATTCAACTTGGTTTCCACTCTTCAATAATTCGACTTTATTGTGCTCCTAAGATTTCGACTTCAGAACACCCTCTATTTTTTAATGTTTTCTCTTTTGTTGGGTGTGGGCTATTTGCCAATTATGGCCGTAGCCTTTGTATTTCTCATATTACTCTGATTTGCTGCAAAAATACATCGCTCAAATCAATTGGAAAATATGGAGTTGGTGGGGCGGATACTTTTGTCCAGTACAATAATAATTTGTATTTTTGAAGCGAATGATTGATAGATTTATGGTAAATTCGAAATTAGATTGCATAGGGGAAATGAAAGACCATTTGGTGTTCAGTGTATTAACTGAAGAAGATGTGAGTTTTATTCAGGGTAAACAAAAAGAAATACCTTATCGAAAAGGTGAATATATATGTAAGCAAGGGTCTTTTGCTTCACAAATTATGTACATAAAGAAGGGTGTTGTAAAAATCTTTACTGAACACCCAGAGACAAATATTATTTTAACACTTGAAACAAAAGGTGCTTTAATAGGTCTGCCGGCATTGTATACAAGTAAAGTATTTCCCTATTCTGTTGTTCCATTTGAAGATGCTGTAATATGCATGATTGACATTCAAGACTTTCAACTTTTAATGCGTAGGAATTCACTTTTTGCAATAGAAGTAGTTAAACAACTTAATGATTATACACTTCGTAGCTATGACCGTCTGCATTGCCTAACACACAAACAATTGCATGGTCGCTTTGCAGATATCCTTCTTTGTTTGATGAACCGGATTTACTTTGGACATCATTTTACAACAACCTTATCACGTCGCGATTTGTCCGAACTTACGGTAATGTCGACTGAATCCTTATCAAGAATTATCAAATATTTTAACGATGAAGGAATCATCAAGATATCGGGTAAAGAGATTGAAATTCTTGACAAGGATCGCCTATTCCAAATTAGTAAATTAGGCTAAAGCCTAGTTTTACTCATTGCACGATTTATAATTCTGTCTTGCTAAATAAGCAACAATTAAACCACCCAATAAAATTAGTATCACAAAACCAGACATCACGTAATAATTACAGTAGAATACATCTCCTGCGCCAAAGGCATATGCTAGGCAACCATATATTATAAAGAAGCAGTAAGCACCTATTGCTAACATTGGTAGCAGGAAACAGGTTTTTAGTAGTATTGATTTCATAACAGTATATTTTAAAGAGTTTAACATCCACCTACCTCATCTATCGGGGTGGTATCCAATTGATTATCATCTTGTTTAATTAATTCAAATTTATTGACTTCAGGTAAACCAAAGCTATCCTCAAAAGGAGGGTAAAAAGAGCTCATTCCAAATAACACTGTCTTAGCATTATAACCTAACATTCTTAAATAAGCTACAGCATATGCACTTTCAAAACCATGTCGACTATACACTAGAATCTCTTTATCGGGTGGTAACAGACTCAATAGAGTTTCACGTTTGAAGGACTCTTTGATTGGGAAGTGAATAGCTCCTTTCACATGTGATTTATCATAATCACTTTTTGAACAATATGCAATAACACATTGTGAATCTAGAGGTTTAATTAGCTTCACAGCATTGACTCTTGCGCTTGTAAACCCAATATTAAGTAAGGTCTTAGCTCTAGAATTTATGATTTCATTCCGAAAAATGAATTCTGAATTAAGCTTTGGAAATTCATGTTTTTTATCTAGTGTATTGGGCTTTTGTTCCATAGGGACATTCAATTCTTGGTCTACCTTAGAGGCCCATTTGTTAGCGAGATCAGGATTCCATGCAGCCATTCCCCATTTCATCACATATACATTATCATATCCGAGCATTCGAAGAATTGAAGCAGCATAGGAAGCGCTTTGACCAGAATAACAGCATAGTATAATACGATCATACTTAAAAGGCTTGATGACTTCGTGAAAATGATAGTATATTCGTTTGATAGGCATATGAACTGCACCTTCAATATGAGATTTATTATAATCTTTATTCAATCTAAGATCTAAGATATATATGTTTTTACCTAAACTTTGATGTACCTCTTCAGTACTCATCAAGCACGACTCATCACAATTTACTGGATCTCCATGTTTTTCAAAATACTCAAGTAGTAACTTTGCTTGGTCAACTTGAACTGTTTCTTCAACACATGCTTTACGTTTATCGACGACTTCCTTTCTACAACTTGTTGGAGAAAACATCGTAACAATAAGCATTATGCTTAGCATTATATTTAATATTTTATGTAAGGCTTTCATGGTATAAAACTTTATAATTAACCAATGTTACTTTTATCTTCTTTATCTCCCTCATCATCTTCTATTTCTTCATATCCAGTGATCATTGCTTTTAAGTTACTAGTAACAGTTTGACCAGTTGTAATAAGATATAAATGAACAATAAGGAAGAGAATTAAAATGAATGCTCCAATTGTATGAAGTATGGCAACAGGCTCCAATCCATTGACAGTAAATGGATTGGATGGATATCTATAATACATATAGAGCATGCCACTTCCTACCATTATTGGAATTACAAGTATATTTAATGCTAGATATACAATTCGTTGCAAAGGATTTAACTTGCTTAGCGATGTTTTACGTGTAGGGTGTGGTGCATTTTTAAAGATACCGAGTAGGTAGTAATTTATTTGTGCCATTAGGTTTTCACTTGTTGGGATATATTGACGCCACTGACCCGTAACAAAGTGCCAAAACATTGCAAATACAATCAAGACAATAAAAGACCAAGCAGCGTAATTATGCCAACGTACAGCATTTTCAAAACCAAATAAGGAATATGTAGAATGTATCTCAAAACCAGTAGCAATCAAGAAAATGATTATAAGTGATTGAGACCAGTGCCAAAACCTGTTGAATTTAGAGTATAGATATATGGTATTTTTTTTCATAATATTCGTATAATTAGATTAACAACCACCTTCTTCTTGAGCAGGAGCGCCATGCCCATTAATTACATTGTTTTTGTCTATAAGACTTGGATTAGATCGCTTCCAGGAATCCAGACCTCCCTTTATGCTTTTTACATTTAGATAGCCCATTTTTTGAATTGCTTCAGCAGCTAATGCGGCACGACTACCTTTCTTACAATATACTATTATAAGATCCTCCTTAAAAGGCATATAAAAACCAACATCTTCCCAAAAGCTTTCTTTCTCCATTCTAAACTCAATGAGCCCTCTTGAAATATTGATAGCGCCAGGAATATAACCACTATTATATTCACCCTCATCGCGAACATCAATTAGGCAGTAAACACTATCGTCATACAACTTCTTAAAGTCGGACACGTAGATTTCTGTAATGTTTGTTTTAGCTTGCTCCACAAGCTCATCCACTGTAAAGCTCTCTACAATTGGAGTATCAGGTTGACTATTACATGCACTAAATAATAATGCAATGCTTAATATTCCACAGGCTATTAGCTTATTTTTTTTCATAATAATTTGTTTTATGCTTTAGTTTTTCTTGATGAAAATATTCTGATAATTCCATGTATTAGGACTGCCAATAAGCTGAAGATGATAAGTCCAATTGCGATATTATCGATTGATGCAATACGATCTCTACCAGGCATATAAAAACCATCCAGCTTGCTTAATCTACCATTTCTTGAGTGACATTCTGTACAACCTACCGTATTCTCAACTGGAGCTACCATATGATTAATTGGCATGTACATTTCCGTTTCAACAAAATCAAATTTTCCACTCCAAGGAAGGTCAATATACTTCATACCTTTTGCTATGGCTGGTTCCCATTTAAAATCTTGCCAGTATGCACTATCACCTTTCTCTTCACCAAAGGTATTTACTTGAATAATATAATTATTGACTGGGTCATATGGTTGTTTGCCACGCATTATTTTCATTGGATAAATCTTACTGTTTGCACAATTATAATCACCATTCATGGTGTTCATCTGAACAGGAATAGATTCTATATTGTCGCCTAAAGTATAATGGTCAGCCGTTCCATTAAACCAAATGTAATCAGGAACAACATTTTTAGCCCATGTAAAGTCTCCTTTTATAGATAAATAGGTATGATTGCCTTCTGCATCCTCAATATGATAGGGGTTGCCATCCTCATCAAGTTTACCCGCAGTACTCCAGTCCCATGTCATTTTCGTTGCGTTAGCACGCGCGTATTCTGGAATATGACAGGTTTGACAACTTACTTTAACGGTATGGTCATTAATTAAATGGTCATCATGTGGCTTGTCCTGATGACATTGCTCACACTTAACTCTATTCGAATTTGAGTAAGTATTAGAATAGTTCCGACCTGTAATATTATGATTTTCAGTTTGGTGACATTCAATACATGACATATCTGCTCCTTCAGTTGTCATATGTACATCCACTTCTCTAGAGCAGTCTAACAAGGCTTTATCTAAATCACCATGTTTAACATTATTTCCACCACCACCCCAGAAGTGACATTTTCCACAGTTTTCTCTTTTAGGAGAGCATACATTCTGAGCAATATAATTGTAATCTGGAGCATTTTCTCCTGTTGCAGGGTAACCCGCTTTTCCACTTTCTTTCTTATAAGTAGAGGTATTATCGTGACAGACTAAGCAATCAATCGAATTAGCGTCGTTAAAATCAAATTCTTTGTCTGCAAAACCATATCCTATATGGCAACGAGTACAGGTTTTCTCATTGGATTGTGTTCCAATACAGAAATTATTAATCGATGTTTTCTTACCTATATATAGAGAGGTATTACCATCCTTAATATCTTCTTTCTCCCAACGCCAGTGAGTACTTTGTAAAATTTCTTTATGACGTTCTGTGTGGCACTCTAAACAAGAAGCTGTTACTTCCTTTGCCTCGGCAAAAGGTTTTTGCAACTCTTTTAATTTAGTGTGATAGACAGATGGATCATTGCTACATTCTTGATGTGTATTATCTTCATATTGCAATGCTGATTTTTCAACGTCACGAAGAATGACAACAGCAAAAATCCAAGGGATTAGAACAGCTGTAAAAAGAGCTAGTGTCTTAATAAATTGATGGTCGTTGTAGTACTTTTTTATCTTGCTAACCATAAGGCATAATTTTAACTTAAATTGATACGGTAAAGATAGATTCTGTGAAGGTTCACTGTGATAAATTATAGATGAAGTAGCACAAAAAGGACAATTGAAACAATCGTAAAAAAGATGATTGAAAATGTAAATAATGAGGTTTGAAAACCTTTAAAAGGCAATTAATACACATGAAGAAGAATATATACAACGGATAAAAAATGATTCAAAACATGTAAAACACGTTTGCTAGCCATATAAGGAATATTAAAGTACAGAAAAACAGGAAGATGAAATTATTAACTTTTTTATATTTTTATATAAAACAGAACAAGACGAAATGAAAAATGTTTAATTTCGCCCTAATCCTTTAGTAAATTTTAATAACTTTGCAGCACTATGACAATCCCAGCAAAACAGATAAATTGCATAACATGCAACAAGCGATCATCGTGTTTCAACGAGTTGAATGAGGCCGATCATCGATTTATTGAGCAAAATAGACTTGAAATTTCCTATAAAAAAGGAGAGGTAATTTGTAAGCAAGGATCTTTTGCCTCAAACATTATGTTTATTTATCAGGGAATGGTTAAAACATATATTGAGGCACCCAATAAGAACCATGTTGTTTTGAATATTCTACCGAAAGGTCATATGATTGGCTTACCTTCCTTGTTTACTAATTACGTATTTCAAAATTCAGCATCTGCTCTTGAAGACACAATAATATGTTCCGTTGATATTCGTGTATTTGAAGAGTACACAAAGTCGAATGGTCAATTTGCTAGTGAAATTATTAAATTATTAAATCGCTGCACAATAAATAATTATGAACGATTTATTAGCATTGGAAATAAAAATTTGAATGGTCGATTTGCAAGTGCTATTATCATGTTAGTTGAGCATGTTTATTTCAGTAACAAATTTAATATGAGCTTATCTAGGACTGAATTGGCGGAATTAACAGCTATGTCACCAGAAAGTGTTACTCGGATTATCTCGACCTTTAATAAGGAGAAAATAATTAAAGTAAGTGGGAAAAGCTATGAGATCTTGAATATGAATTTACTTAAAAAAATATCTGATAATGGATAATAGTACAGTGTCTTTATTTTAATCTTGCACTAAACAGATTATTAATTTTCGTTTAAGTATCAAATATTAAAAAAATGACTAAACTTAGGTTACTTTGTATATGAACTTTATTTGTGTTCCAAACCGAGTTTCTTTTCAATTACTGATTCAATTTTATTTATTTACAGGTTTTTCTAACGATAACGTGCATGACTTATAACTCAAATATACCCATAATACAATAAAATATTACCCCTCAAAAATAAGAAAAATATGAAACTACAAATTGCTTTTTTATCAATTCAAATGGTCTGAACTATTTCCTCACTTAGCCCTCTTCAATTTGATTTCCTCGTCTATTCACCATTCGGTTGGGGTCGAAGCTGGAAGGGAAAATGTTTCGGGGCAAAATCTTCATTAATATAGGCACCGTAAGGAAGGCCATCGGCATGACCAAAAGTATAAATGCAGGAATACTTTTTAGAATTTCAATCAATTGGGTTCTTACTTTTTCTTTTTCATCGAGGCTCAGTGGTCGTTTCTGCGACTCTAAAAGTAGGCGCATCAGCTCCTTATTTTCAGAAATTTCTGCTTTAATCTGGCTCCCATACTTTTGGCTAATTTTGGTCATGCGGTCGGTCATGCGGCGGGTTAACACCAAATAACTTTGCTTTGATTGCAGATAATGCACTTGCTGCCAGTGCAATAGCACAAACGACTCCACTGCAAAGGTGCTTTCCTCCATATCCATGGGGTCAAAGGATAATTTCTCAGCCAGCTCCTCGAGAAGTAATATTTCAGAGGCTTCCACATCCAAATCTGCCCAAACGCTAAGTACTACCAACTCAAAAAAGTATTTTTGTAGCAACCAATCCGCACTTTTCAAATAATCACCAAGCTCTTGATTATCAGCATATAAATCATTGTTTAATGCAATCTCTTTATCTTCTTTGCTTAAATTTGTTGATTCAATAAAGAAATTGTAAAACTTACTATTTTGACTAGCATTTAGACTATTTGTTTTAAAAACAGTAGCCAATAATCCGATTATATGTACCTGAATATCTTTGCTTTGGAGTTGTATGCTTTCCGAAGTAGCAGTCTTGGGCGACTTCAGGAATTCCAGAAAAAGGATAACATCCACAAAAAGAAGAATATTATGAAAAAAGCCTTTCCAGAATTGTGCATTCCATTCCGCCTTTACGGTAACGCGTTTGTTGAGTTTTTTTTCTAAAGACCTGAAATCAGATTTTTCATTTTTCCCAAACAATTTCTTCGGTAGAAGATTAGGATATAAGAAATCATAAAACTGATTTATAGAGGAAACAGCCTCCTCCAATATTTCATCAGTTGGTGTTTTTATCTGCTTAACAATACAATAGGTTGCAATTAAACTTTCAAAAAGTATAACTTGTAGCCGTTCTTTTAACGGCCATTGATGGGTACTAATCTTAATATTTGCGGGTAATTCGATAGGGTGACCATATATAACACCGGTGGGTTGCAGGTATTTATAAATTTGCTTTTGAATAGTCCAATCATTGCCCAGCTCAAAAGAAATAGGAGTATCAAATCGTAAATGAAGATATTTAGCTAACCAGCCTTTTTCGGTAGGGTCCATAATTATTGTTGAGGTATTCGATACAAATAAAAGCGCAATTAATTAAATGTTGTTGCGTGTATTCAATTACAGTCTCTTTGGAATTTTTTTAAATCGCAATTTCATCACGCCAAAAATAGCTTCTTTAAAAATGGAACCACTCATTTTACTTTGGCCTAATGTACGATCTGTGAAAATAATGGGCACTTCGGTAACTTTATAGCCCATTTTAACAGAAGTATATTTCATTTCTATTTGGAATGCATAGCCTATAAATTTTATTTTATCCAGACCTATATTTCGCAGCACATCCGCTTTATAGCACATAAAACCAGCAGTGGTATCTCTAATGCTTAAACCAGTAATAAGGCGAACATAGGCAGAAGCATAATACGACATCAGCACGCGACCCATTGGCCAATTGACCACATTTACACCCGTTATATATCTTGAGCCAATAGCTACATCATTCCCTTGATTGGCAGTGGCATCATAAAGTCGTTCAAGATCTTCGGGATTGTGCGAAAAGTCGGCATCCATCTCAAAAATATAGTCATAGCCTTTGGCCAGCGACCATTTGAATCCATGAATATAGGCAGTACCCAGTCCCAATTTCCCTTTACGTTCCTCAATATGCAACCTCCCAGGAAACTCTGGCATAAGGCGTTTTACAATTTGAGCTGTACCATCAGGAGAATTGTCTTCCACCACTAATACATCAAAATCTTTTTCCAAAGTAAATACCTTTCTAATGATGGCTTCTATGTTTTCCTTTTCATTAAAGGTTGGAATAATTACTACGCTATCGTTCACAATATTAGGTTTTTTGGTTTAGCAAAAATATTATTTATTTATACAATTTTAAGTAAAAATTTTCAATCCCTCTACTCCCATCCTGAGGCCAAAATATCAACAATATGAATTGTTTTAATTGGTAGTTGATGTTTTTTGATATATGCTTCAATATGCAAAAGGCAAGAAGACTCTGTACTCACAATATATTCAGCACCTGATTCAATGGCATTTTTTACTTTTTGTTCAGCCATAGAAGTCGAGATTGCTTCGTGTTTTACAGAGAAAGTTCCTCCAAAGCCACAGCATGTTTCACTTTCTTTCATTTCCACAATTTCAATATCCTTGACCTTTGCCAATAGAGTCCTCACCTCATGGGTAAGACCATATTCACGTAATCCAGCACAGCTATCATGCACGGTAACTTTATGAGGGAATCGAGCTCCCAAATTAGTCACATTTAAATGATTCACTAAAAAGTCTGAAATCTCAAAAATATTGGATTGCACTTCCTTAAACGTATTATGAAGCGAAGTATTGTTAAAGAGTTTGGGATAATTATTTTTAACCATGCCAATACAACTAGCACTAGGACCAACCACAACTCTTCCCGTATTAAAATCTTTGATAAATTTTTCGCCTAGAACCAATGCTTCGTCCCAATAACCACTATTAAATGCCATTTGCCCACAGCAAGTTTGCTCGGTATTATAATGCACCTGAATATCTAATTTCTCAAGAATCTTCACCAAATTAAAAGCCGTATCAGGATAAACTTGATCAATAAAACAGGGAATAAAGAGATCTACCTCCATGATATTAATTGGTTTTGTAGGCGTATGAAATTTGTGAAAGCTCTTCATTAGCTTTTACAATTTTATCTTTAAGCTCTGATTTATATGCAACTAATCGATCAAATATAACTGGATCACCGGTTGCTATCATTTGAGTTGCCAAAATTGCCGCATTCAAAGCGCCATCAATAGCAACAGTAGCTACTGGAATACCAGGAGGCATTTGAACAATCGCCAAAAGAGCATCCATACCATTTAAGCTGGCTTTAATGGGCACACCAATAATAGGAAGTGGAGTCATTGCAGCAATTACGCCGGGCAAATGAGCTGCCATTCCTGCTCCTGCAATAATTACTTTTATGCCTCGGCCAGCGGCTTCGTTAGCAAATTTCTCTACTTCTGCTGGTGTACGATGTGCAGATAATGCATTCATTTCAAATGGAATATGCATGGAGTTTAAAAAATCAGCTGCCTTTTCCATTACTGGAAGGTCAGATGTACTCCCCATTATAATACTTATAAGTGCTGTCATGATTTATTTTTAAAATGAGTGAACAAAAGTAGTGAATTATCATTAAAAACCTAACAAGTCTTATTCTAAAACGGTCAAGATTTTACGATAATCTTCAGTCTTGGCCTCATCCCCCAATTTTTCATATATCCCGATAATATTGGAGACTGACCTCTGAAGCGTAATCACATTAGAACATGGCAAAAAATAATCATTTTTAGGTTCTAATTTAATTCGTCGTATATAGTTTTTTATGTCATTAATTGAATGTATTTCACCTCTATTAAAAGGATTAATATAAAACAAAACGTCTCCTGTATCAACAAATTCAACAGATTGTGAATATAACTTTTCTACATATACTAGCATATAGTTGCGTGGCATACTTACTCCGTAAATAGGAATATTAACGCTTTGGGCTATAATAGAATAGATGGCACTAAGATTTAGAGGATTTCCTTTTCGACGCATCAAAACGTCATTGATAAATGAGTTTTCGGGAGCATAATAATCTTGGCTATCTCCTTTAAAATTATAAACATCAAAAAAGAGATGATTTATAATTCTTACTTTTTCTAAAGCAGTTAGATTATCATTGATTTCGAGCCATAAATCCTGCCTTATTTTATTAATGATGTCACTAACATTGCGCAAATCGAGCCTTGGATATTGAAACTTAGCCAAAACAATTAAGCCTTGATACAAATTTCTTGAATTCAGCTTTTTCCAATCAGCCATTTCTTTGAGCACATTCGCCAAGTTAAGCTCGCGATAAATATTTTTGAGTCTTTGAACCAGTAGAGGATTGATACTATGATCTTCAGCATCTAACAGATATGGCATCATTTCTACCCCCATCTGCAAGATTTGACCATGCATCAATTCGTATGCTTGATCATCCTCATCTTCAAGAAGGTGAATCATTGACTTTATCTTATTATCATCCAAAAGTTGAGTCATTCTTATGAGCTTAAACGTTCAAGTAATAATTCAATCAGTTTCACAACCGTTTCCTTATGATTTTTACTATATGTGCGACTGTAACGATTGGCAATAATTGCACAAACTGTTGCTGTTTGATGTCCGAGCATTTTCCCTAGGCCATACAAAGCAGAGGTTTCCATTTCAAAATTCGTAATCACATGATTATTAAAACTGAAATTTTCGAGCGACTGATTTAAATTAGGGTGAGCCAATGGCAACCTTAGCACTCTTCCCTGAGGGCCATAAAATCCGGGGGCTGTAGCTGTAATTCCTTTATACATACCACTACTAATCAAGTCCTCAAGAGATTTTGAGGCACTAACAATGTAAGGCCGACTTAGGTCTTTATTCCATAATGAGTAATCAATAAAAGCTTGTGTTAATTCCGTTTCAATTACCTGCTCTTTATTTTGATAAAAATTAAGAAGTCCATCCAAACCAAGTCCATAAGTAGAAAATACAAATGAATCGACAGGGATACTTTTTTGCAAGGCCCCAGAAGTGCCTAATCTGATTATATTCAAACTCTTATGTTCACTTTTTACTTGGCGTGTATTCAAATCTATATTGACTACTGCATCCAATTCATTTAAAACAATATCAATATTGTCCGTTCCAATTCCCGTTGCTAATACTGTCAATCGTTTGCCATTAAGGTATCCTGTATGGGTGACAAATTCACGGTTATGAATTTTAAACTCTATGCGATCAAAATAACTACTAATTATTTCAACACGTTGAGGATCACCAACAACGATGATATCATCGGCCAAATGCTCGGCACGAATATTCAAATGATAAATACTACCGTCAGGGTTTACTATTAGTTCTGATTCTTCAATTCTCCTCATATTCTAAATTCTAATTAATGGCTACAAATTTACAGTCAATTTAAAGCAAAACGACAATAAACCGTTAATATATCATAATAAATAACACCTTCGGATTAGTTATATGGGAGCTTATTTGTAATTTTGCAAAATAATTAAACAAAAGTACAGAAAATATATGGAAGCATTAGATTATAAAGTATTAGTCCCTACAGATTTTAGCGATCAGTCTGATTATGCGCTACATCAAGCTATACACTTAGCACAAATCGTTAATGGCAAGGTGGTATTGCTATATGTTCTACAAGAAAAAAAAGGCATCCTTGGTAAACTATTTAATAGTGAGCAGGAAAAAACTTTTAATAGTTTAGTTCACGAAAAGTTAATCGAAAAAGCAAAAATGTTTACCGATAGGCATCAAATAGTTATTGAAACGGAGCTAATCTATTCAACAAGTATTCATAATGCCATTATTGATTATGCAGAAGAAATAAAAGCATCTATCATTGTGATGGGAAAAGGTGCCGACTTTAAAGATGGTATTGAAATCCCAAGTATTGGATCCAATGCCTCCAAAATATTGCGTCATTCCAAAATACCAGTAGTTACTATCAGTAATTCAAACCATTGTTTGGGCTGTAATAGTATTTTACTACCATTGGATTTATCCAAAGAGACCCGACAAAAAGTGAGCTGGGCTATTCAGTTTGCCAAGCTTTTCAATTCAAAAATTAATGTGGTTTCTGGTTTATGGGATACTGACAAAGAATTTGTCATCAACCAGCTTAATGCACAAATGACTCAAGTGGTGAAGTTTATCAAGCAGCAGGGAATTGAAGCAAGTGGCGAAATCATTAAACCAACTGACGGTCTTAAAGGACTAATTCCAATTTTGATGAACTATATTCAAGAGCATCCTGAGCTTGACATGGCCATTATCATGACACAGCAAGAAGATGAATTTACGGAATTTTTCCTTGGTTCTTCGGCAGCTGCATTTATCCGACAAACACAAATTCCAGTGATGTCAATCATTCCTCGCCAATTAGATCAAGTGATCTTCGGAATGTAATGAATAAAAAAGGAATAGACATTATTAGCATAGGAGACGAGCTACTTATTGGACAAGTAGTGAATACCAATGCTAGTTGGATGGCACAAAAACTAAATGGCAAAGGGCTTCCTATTAATCGAGTTATTTCTGTAGCTGATACCGCTGATGCGATTACCAGCATGCTAACAAACAGCATCGAAAGTGCAAAATTAGTACTCATTACTGGTGGACTTGGGCCAACTAAAGACGATTTAACAAAAGATGCCATTTGCGATTTCTTTGGCAGTCATTTAGAACTCAATGAGGAAGTATTGATTCACGTTGAAGATTTTTTTACCAAAAGAGGAAAAGCGTTAACAGAATCGAATAGACTACAAGCCATGTTACCTCATAATTGTGAGGTGGTCCATAACTCACAGGGAACGGCCCCTGGAATGCATTTCATCAAAGAAAATACTCATTTTGTATTTATGCCTGGAGTACCTTTTGAAATGAAAAGCATCATGAAAGAATGGGTAATTCCTTATTTTTCTGACTATTGTGATGTAAAACCTAGGGCTCAAAAAACAGTTTTAACCAGTGGTATGGGAGAATCTTTTTTGGCTGATAGAATCGAAGAATGGGAAAATAATCTTCCAAAAAATACAAAATTGGCCTACCTCCCCTCTCCTGGTAGAGTTCGTTTGCGAATTACAGTTGAGGCTGATCAGCAAATAGATGCAAATATATTATTAGGAAAGCATATCCATAACCTTCAGCAAATTATACCAGAATTAATTTATGGTTATGATGATGATTTGCTTGAAGCAGTGATTGGGCAAAAGCTGATTGCAAATGGCAAAACAATTGCCACGGCAGAAAGCTGTACTGGAGGAATGATTGCACAGAAATTAACCTCCGTGGCTGGAAGTTCAGCCTATTTTAAAGGAAGTGTGGTAGCTTATGCAAATGAAATTAAAACAAATATTCTTCAAATACCAGCTTCAACTATAGATCAAAAAGGAGCAGTGAGTGAGGAAGTTGCTTGCCTAATGGCTGCTAATGTACGAAAATTGATGGGCACTGATATTGGCATTTCAACAACAGGAATTGCTGGTCCAGATGGTGGAACCGAAGAAAAACCTGTAGGAACAGTTTGGATTGGTTTGGCAACAGAAGAAGGCGTTAGTGCTAGAAAATATCAATTTGGTAATCAGCGAGACCGAAATATTCATTGGACATTGCAAACTGCTTTGAATCGAATTCGGAGGGAATTGTAAAAAAAAGGTATTATAAATTATTTTAAAGTTTACGCTGTCATCTGAATTCTACCATAATTAGGGCTTTTTTTACACTTATGTATAGGTGTCAGCAACTAGAGGCTTTTGATATAAACATACCATCAATATCTATAGAATTAAATTACAGCAACTTACAATCGTAATATAGTAAAAAACAAATACGCAAATAAGTTTGGTTAATCGAGAAAATTTAATTTATTTTGCACTCCGTTTTTGGAAATAAACATATAAAGAATATAGAGATGTCTAAAATTTGTGAAATAACAGGAAAGAAAGTAATGTCAGGTAATAATGTGTCTCACTCAAATGCACGCACAAAAAGACGTTTTTACCCAAACTTACAAACCAAGAAATTTTATATTCCTGAAGAGGATGCATATATCACCTTGAAGGTTTCTGCAGCAGGTATTCGTAATATCAATAAAAATGGTATTCAGAAAAGCCTTATCAAAGCTGTTGAAAAAGGATATTTGAAATAGAAAATAATTTTTTTCTTTCAAAAAGACCGATGCTTTAAAAGTATCGGTCTTTTTTATTTATGTATTTTTGTTTTCTTAATTTTTAATTATAACCAAACCATGAAGAAATATTATTTATACCTAATCTTCGTCATAGCCATTGTTGTTATTGGAACCAGCATTTCGTGTAAGAAAAGCCAAGCAGATATTGATAGAGAAACTATTACCAATTACATCAGCGATAATGGACTTAGTGCGGTAGAATATCAAACCACAGGATTGTTTTACGTGATTGAAAAGCCAGGAGGAAGTGCACATCCTAGCGCATATTCAGATGTTACAGTTAATTATGTTGGCCATTTGGTGGACGGCACTCAATTTGACGCTGCAGACACCATCTCTTTTAACCTTGGTCAAACTATTGTGGGTTGGCAAATTGGCATTCCGTTAATTGGCGAAGGAGGAAGAATAAAACTATTAATTCCCTCTGGTTACGCTTATGGCGCAAGAGAAACTGGATCAATTCCTAAAAATTCAGTACTTATATTTGATGTGGATTTGATCTTATATAATTAAAGAGAGTACTTGGAGTTGGGAGAACTTAGAGTTTAGAGTTCGGTTTTTAGCTTGATTATTTCATTTATTTCTCCTCTTAATAAAAAAGAAAACATTTCCTTTGCAATTCAAAAATATATTGTACTTTTGCAGCCCTAAATTTAGTATATTATAAACTAATAACATAGAATAAGATGTATGCAGTCGTAGAGATCGCCGGACAACAATTCAAAGTGCAACAAAATCAACAGATTTTTGTTCACCGCTTGGATGGCGTAGAAGGCGCAGACCTTAGTTTTGACAAAGTTCTTCTAATAGAGGACGGAGCAAAGATTAAGGTTGGAACACCACTTGTTGATGGTGCCAAAGTTTCCGCAAAAATCATATCGCACCTTAAAGGTGACAAAGTGATTGTTTTCAAGAAAAAACGTCGTAAAGGGTACAAGAAAAAGAATGGCCATCGCCAGTACTTGACCAAGATTAGTATTGAAAGCATAACAGCGTAATTAAATTAAGTTAAACCTTTAAAAAACTTTAAACCATGGCTCATAAAAAAGGTGCAGGTAGTTCAAAGAACGGTCGCGAATCGGAAAGTAAACGATTAGGTGTAAAAATATACGGCGGTCAGGCAGTACGCGCAGGCAATATTATTATTCGCCAACGTGGAACCACACATCATCCAGCGGTTAACGTTGGGATGGGAAAAGATCATACTTTGTATGCATTGGTAGATGGAACAGTACAGTTCAGAAAACGTAGAGACAATCGTTCTTTCGTTTCTGTAGTAGCATTCCCTACTGAAGAAGTTGTTGCTGAAGAAGCTGCAAACTAAGCATATATAATCAAAATATAAACCCCATCTGCCTAAGGCAGATGGGGTTTTTTTTGCTCTTTATTTTGACTAAATAAAACCAAGCTCATCCTTGTCTAAAAAGATGAACCTGGCTGTTTTGAATTTACCAAGCGTTAGAGATCACAACTTCTTTTGGATATTTAATGGAATAGTTAAAATCAAAATCCTTTCCCTTTTTCGAGTCGAGCATGAAATCCCAAGTTAAGAAACCTGTTTTGTCATTTAAACTGGCTCCTGATTTATCTCCTAATATTACTTCAACATCCTTGCGGTTTGAAAGTGGGATTTGGTCTTCAATAACTAAATGTATTGCATCACTTTTATTGTTTTTAACTTCTATACTCCATGCAATATTCATCTTTTTAGTACTTCCTAAAATTGCTGATGAATTTTTGTCTTTTATTTTCTTACGTTTTATAACAATATTTTTATCCTTTCCTAGTGAGATATCTAAAGTGTCGCTAAGAATTGTAGGATTCAAATATGATTGCCCAACATAAGTGCCTTCAAAGAAAATATTGACATCACCACCAAGTAAACTCAGGTCTTCCCATCCGGTAATGCGTGCCTGAAGGTATGCATCAGGATCCAATCTTGGCACAGCATAGTAACGATAACTCGCTGGTAAGTCCCACTTCTGCACCTTAACATTCACCTGCTTGTTGCTAGAAGGTATAGAATAGGGCAAGGCAATTTCGAAAATTGTATTGGTTTGGCCTTGGTTTACAGTGGTATAATTGGAAGCATTAGAAGCTTTTTTATTATAAGAAGCAACTTGCGCTCCTTGAACTTGCACTTCGTCTAACTGCATTTCAGATTCCGACAATTGATTAGAAGTATAATTTGCTAAAGACTTGGATCTAGTATTTTGATTATAAAAATTCAAATACCAAACATTTAGTATCGGAATAACTCCATTCTGACGAGGATTTCCTGTTGAAACAGAAAGCTTTACATTATTCCAATCGATGCCAGTTCTTTGATAAATATTAGCTCGGTAGTGAAGCTCAACGGGCTTATTTACATTGATGGCACGAATATCATAAATTGGACTCCAACCAGCACTATTCACCAAATAATCGAAATTGAAATTAGCTTTTGTAGCAACAGCAGCATCAATTTCAACTAATATTTCACCAATTCCTACTGGCGCTCTGCGTTGGCTTAATTGATTAAGTGTAGCTTGTAACTTTCTGATTTCAACTTGCATTTCCTTAATTTTCTCATTTATTTTGAGCCTATCGGTATAAATCTCTCTAAACCTCATTCTATAATAGTCTGCTGCTGTTTTTAACTCTGTAATACTCAAATTACTATTTGCACCTTTAAGATCTTTATTTGCCTTTAACAGATCCACTTCCTCACTATAAGCTGCAATGATTTGCTGCTGATATTGCACTTTGTAATTCAAATCTTTCAAGGAATCCGAAATGGCGACAATTCGCTTTTCTTTTATAATCTCTTGCAAATAATTAATTTGATGAGTTACCGACATGATGGTAAAATCGCCAGATCCATTGACCTGAATGCTAGAAGAATTGATATCTGTACTTAAACCACTTAAAATAATAATTTGATGTCCTTTGTGAAGAGAGGAAGAAGCCGAACGGTAAATCTGTGCACCATTCTGAAATACAGTAACGGATTCAATTTTAGAGTCCACTTTTTTGTCAGCAGCTTGAGCTATGGCAAAAGTCAGCAGAAACAATACAATTAGTAGATTTTTCATAAAAAATTTGTTTAAGGGTTTAAAATTGTGTGGTGAAAATAATTTCAAAACCGAGAAAACGCAAATACTTTGCCAAATTCATTTTTTATGAATTTTTATTTAGAACGTTATAAATATTTTTCTACATTTGAACTTTCAAAATAGACTCATGCTAAAACAAAGCTTACAGCAAAAACTACAACAGAAACTATCACCTCAGCAAATTCAATTGATGAAATTGCTGCAGGTTCCTACTGTGGCTCTTGAGCAAAGAATCAAGCAAGAAATAGAAGAAAACATGGCCTTGACGGATGCAGAAGAGGAGGACGATTTTGCAGAAAACAATACCAATGATGACTTACCAGAACAGCAAGAGGATAATGACGATTCCAAAGATGATGAATTTGATTTATCAGATTATATCGATCCAGATGACGCCCCAGATTATAAATATGAAGCTAATAATACAAGTCCAGATGATGAAGAAAGAAGTATTCCTTTTGTTTCTGGCAATAGCTTTCATGACCTACTAAGGACACAACTTTCTTTTTGCGATATAAGCGAACAACAAGCCGCAATTTCTGAGTTTATCATTGGTAATTTGGATGATTCTGGTTACTTAAGGCGCGAATCTATATCCATAGTTGATGACCTTGTTTTTTCTCAAAATATCATCACTACAGAAAAAGAAGTTGAATCTTTAGTAAAAACGATTCAATCATTCGATCCTCCAGGTATTGCAGCTAGGGATTTAAAAGAGTGTTTGCTGATACAACTCAAAAGAAAAGAACCTACTGAAGCCATTACTTTGGCGATAAAAATACTCTCAAGGTTTTTTGATGCTTTCACTAAAAAACATTATACCTTAATAATAAGCCGATTACATATCGATGAAGAAAGCTTAAAAGATGCTATCGCGGAAGTGCTTAAACTGAACCCAAAACCAGGCAATAGTCTGAGCGAGAGTTCAAAAATAAGCATGCATGTTATTCCTGATTTTATAATCACTCACGAAGAAGGCGAATTGATACTTCAGCTAAATGGTCGTAATGCGCCAGAACTCAGAATTTCGCGCACATATCGGAATATGTTGGAGACTTATTCAGCACATAAAAGCCAATCAAGTAAGCAGATGAAGGAGGCCATGATGTTTGTGAAGCAGAAAATTGACTCTGCAAAGTGGTTTATCGACGCCATTAAACAAAGGCAGAATACACTCCAAAGCACCATGCAGGCGATTATGGAATATCAGTATGATTATTTTCAGACAGGAGATGAAATAAAACTTCGCCCGATGATTCTTAAGGATATTGCGGAAATTGTTTTTTTGGATATATCCACTATTTCAAGAGTTGTAAATAGCAAATATGTTCAAACTCCTTTTGGCACATTTAAGCTAAAAACCTTTTTCTCAGAAAGCATGCAAACTCAAAGTGGAGAGGATGTTTCGACAAGAGAAATCAAGAAAATTCTGCAAAATTTTGTTGAGAAAGAAAATAAGCGAAAGCCATATACTGATGATAAACTGGCCGCTTTCTTAAATGATAATGGCTATAATATAGCCCGACGCACAATTGCTAAGTACCGAGAGCAACTCAATATTCCTGTAGCTCGATTACGTAAAGAATTATAAACATATGAAACGCCCATGATTAGCTTTATAATATGCAGGAAAATGTTTTAAGGGCTTTCCATATCACCGTAAAAAAATTAAATATATGAAACGTGATTTTGCCGAGAGTTTTTCTCTATCCCTTCACCCTATATTGATTCCAATCTATAGCCTACTTTTTATTTTTGTGCTTCCTATTTTTGAAGTTAAATCATTAGGCTTTGATTTTCAGATTTATATAATCAGCGTAGTATTCGCTACTACTTTTTTACTTCCCATGCTTAGCCTATTATTTTTGAAACGCTTGAATGTGATCTCATCAGTATATATTAGCGATCGTAAGGAAAGAAATATTCCATATTTGATGATGCTGAGCTATTATGCTATCACAACTTATATATTTTATAGAATAGAATTTATGCCCACGATTATTACTCTTGTGGTAGCGATTGCTGGAGCAGGAAGTCTTATACTTTTTCTATTTAATTTACGATTGAAAGTGAGCGCTCATGCCATGAGTATGGGCGGCCTTATTGCCCTACTTAGCTTGTTGATGTATTTTTATGAACTCAAAATATTAATTCCTCTACTAGTAGCCATTCTTCTTGCTGGAATTGTAATTGCTTCACGAATTTATTTAAAATCACATACTTGGACAGAAATAATTATTGGATTCTTTGTAGGTATTTTGCTAAGTTTTTCAATTGGATATTATTTATTAGCTCCTCTTTTTGCTTGAAGTTCTTAAAATTTTAGACAACCAAACTAGCAAAACCAAAGCCATCATAAATACCGACAACCTTCCTAAATAATCGCCATGTTTGGCATAATATGTCCAAATATTATAAAGTGGGATACTCGCTGTAATGGCTGTTTTTTCGTAGAATTTAGTTTTCTGTATCACCTCTCCTTTTGCATCAATTACACCTGAAAATCCAGTATTGGCTGATCGGATAACCGTTTTACGATTTTCAATAGCACGGAGGCGCGCGTAGGAAAAATGTTGCTGATAGCCAGGACTATCCAGCCACCATGCGTCATTGGTAATTACAGCAATAAAGCTAGGATTTTGATTAGTAAAATTGCCCACAAATTCTCCATAAACAGATTCATAACAAATTATAGGAGCTACAAAAGCCTCCTTTTTAACCTGAAAAGAAACAGGCTCTATGCTTACACCCAAACTACCAGAAGTACCACCTAAATCAATAGCGAACTTTTCGATGGGTTTTAGCAATGCAGCAAAAGGCATGCGTTCAACACCTGGAACCAATTTTCCCTTATGGTAAAATGTAATTGGTTGATTATTCTGAATAAATAAGGCGGTATTGAATCGATAATAAAAACGACTCTCATCACTACTAAATGACTGAGCATAAGCTAAAACTGGCTCATTAGGTTCCAATACTCGACGAGTGGAAGCTCCCATTAGAAAACTAATTTCTGGATTTGCAATCACAAATTTACGGATGCTATCTATAGCAGGATATTGCTCAATGCTCGATTCCCACATGCTTCGTTCAATGCTCGATTCCGGACAAATCACCAATTCGGTTTCTGGCTTAATCTGTTGGCGAGTGATGCTTAAAATATTATTTACCAAATCTTCAGAAGAAGTCATATATGCTTCCTCATAAGGCTCAATATTGGGTTGGATGATAAGCACTTGAAGGTTTGAGTTTGGCTCAAGGATTAAAGAATTTTTGATTTGAAAAGAAAATACAATTGGGGCTGCCAATAATACTGCCGTTAACACGATTTGAAAAATACTAAAAGAGCTTGGGGTATTTTCAGTTTTGGCTTTAGAATCAAGCCACCTCAATAAGATTTTATAAAGTAGAATATTGATAATCAAGACCCAAATAGTGCCACCCAAAACACCGGTAAATTCGTACCACTGCACCCAGTTTGGATTTTCGGAAAACACATTCCCCATATTGAGCCATGACCAAGTCAGCTCCCAGTTCATATGCAAATATTCAAAACTTACCCAAAAGAAAATAAGTGTAAAAAATCCAAATTTATTAGCAAATAGTTTTTTATCCACCACGTGGCTTAAACCAAAAACTAGAGCCATAAAAAAACTATTAAGCAAAAAAGCCAGCAATCCTCCTACGAATGTTGAATGAGCTACCCACCAAGTTGTGTAAATATTAAAAATAACAAATGTGATATATGCGTATAGCACGATTGCACCTCGGCTAAAGAGCGTAGGATTTCGGCGGATATAGGTTTCAATCAACAAAAGGGGAATCCATGAGATGAAAATCAATGGAGTAAAACCATTCACCGGCCAAGCCATACCCATTAAAAGTCCACTCAGTGCAGCCAAAAGTCCGATTTGATATTTTTTTAATTGCAAAATCATTTTTTTTAAAATTATAAATATAATTTATTGTTTTTCATATTTACAAGTGTTTCACATTGTCTTCAGGAAAAGCGTCTGCTGTAAGTTTAACATCTAACACTAGTTTTTCCACTGATTTGAAATTACCAAATTCAGTTAGATCAATCCACAACGATTGCGAGCCATTTTTCCACACATCAGCCTTTTTTGATATTTCTATTTCCTTACCATCAGCATACACGGTTAGATTAATAGCCACTGGCAAACCTCCTTTATTAATCACTTCTATTTTATTATTTTCAAATTTTCCTAAAGCCAAATCAGCATAAGCTAAATCAAAAAACCAAGGCTTATAAAACCAAGCCAAATCTTCACCAGCAATTTCGTTAATCGTAAAAAACAAATCAAATGGAGTTGGATGCTTTTGTTCCCAGCGCTTGCTAAATTCCAGCAAAGCAACATCAAATTTAGCTTCTCCTAAATAATCGCTTAGGGTATAAAATGCCACCGAAGATCGGCCATAAGCATGATAACGATAAGCAAAACCCGTATTAGTAGATGATATCATCAAAGGTATTTCAAACTCACTTCCAGCCTTTTCATTATATGCTTGAATGATATCGCAAAAGGCTGTATAGGAAGTATCATCAGTATATTTGGCAACCATTTTTCGAGGAAGAAAAGTAATCAGCCCTTCATCCATCCAAGCATACCGCTGCTCATTTAATCCTGTATTAAAAGGGAAATAGCTATGCCCAATTTCGTGAGAAGTAACGTATAAAGTTCCCGTTAAAGTTTTGCTATCGCCATCATTTACCATGCCTGGAAACTCCATTCCACCATCTCCATTGAAAATGGTTATTTGAGGATATGGGAATTCTATTTTAGGACTCTCATTGCTAAAAAAGTCAATGCTTTTGCAAGCAATTTCAACCACTGTTCTGAAATCAGGAGAAGAAGGTTTGAAAACGGCATTCACTGAAACTCTTTTTGTTCCACTTTGAATACTGCTGGCATCCCAGAGATAAGTATTGCTTACAGCAAAAGCAAAATCAGGGACCTTTTCTGCTTTAAATTTCCATGTTAATTGATCACCTGCCAATAATATTTTACCTTCTGCGTGATCTTGCTCGGTAATTATGTGAACAACTTCTTCACTTTTTTTGGCCTCTTCAATCCGCTTCAAATATTTCTTTTGGTATAATTCATCTGCATTTTGCAAAAGTCCGGTTGACCAAATTGAATATCCCTGAGGAACTGTGATTTCCACTTCAAAATTTCCAAATTCATTATAATACTCACTACGCCCAGTATGTGGCATATTAGCCCAACCGTAAACATCATCATAAACTGCCAATTTTGGAAACCAATAAGCTACCATGAAATTGGTTTTTCCATAAGTTCCCATCCTTACATTAACTTTACTGGGCATCACAAAACTCCAAGCAACTTCAATTGCATGTTGCGAATGCGGCAAAATAGGTTCTGAAAGCCTCACTCCCATAATAGTTGAGTTATGAAACACTTGCCCAGAAGTCATACTTATAACATTTCCATCAATACTAATACTTTGTATATTTACTCCTTCTGTTAAATCTACTTTGCCCATATCCCAATCGCGGGCAGTACCCTTTTTAAATAAATCCTGAATCAAATTAAAATAAATAATATGAAGCGTATCTGGACTTTGATTAGAATATTGAATTATTTCCTGGCCAGAAATGGATCTTAATTCAGGATTAAAAACCACTTTAATAGCATAATCAGATTTATTTTGCCAATAATGAACGCCTGGTTTCCCATCCAAAGAACGAGTGCCATTAGCCGCTGCATTTTTTAACTCTTTTGTCATAAAAAGACCTTGAGTGGATTGCGCATCAAGCCTTACATTATGAAATAAAATAATGCCTATTATTATGAATATTAAATACTTATACATAGATTAGCAAATTTAAATGAAAAATCAAAAATACAAAAAAACACGTTGAGTTCACCCATACATAGAGGATTCTCAAATTCATGTCAATAATGCCATAAAAAAATATATCTTTGCGCCAGTGAGACTTAAATACTTATGAAAACTATTCAACTCAAAGACAAGACTTTTAGAATAAATTTTACTTCAGAAGAGATTCTCAAGCAAGTAAATAGGGTCGCTTCAGAAATTGATCGAGACTATGCTGATAAAACACCTTTAATTATTGTGGTGCTTAACGGAGCCTTTATGTTTGCTTCTGATTTGATGAAGGCGATGGATATCAATTGTGAAATTAGCTTTGTGAAATTATCATCTTACGAAGGAACGCAATCTACTGAAAAAGTAAAGGAAATTATTGGCTTAAACCAGAATATAGAGGGGCGAGAAATTATCATTGTAGAAGATATAGTGGATACTGGCATTACGATGGAAAACCTTTTGGCAGACCTACATAAAATGAAACCAAATAGCATTCGCGTTGCAACTTTACTGTTTAAACCTGAGTCATTTAGAAAAGATTTTAAAATAGATTATATTGGACTAAGTATCCCTAATGATTTTATTGTAGGCTATGGCCTAGATTACGATCAATTAGGTAGAAACTTGTCTGACATCTACATCATTACAGAATAATTAATCAATATTTCTATGTTAAATATAGCACTATTTGGCCCTCCAGGGGCAGGAAAAGGTACTCAATCAAAATACCTTGTAGAGAAATATAATTTGACTTATATTTCTACAGGAGATATACTTCGTCAAGAAATTGAAGAGGGCAGTGTTTTAGGAAATAAAGCCAAAGACATCATTTCAAAAGGAGGCTTAGCCAGCGATGACTTGATTGTTCAAATCATTGAAAAAAGAATTGTAAGTGAAAATAAAGATGGAATTTTATTTGATGGATTTCCAAGAACGGTTGTTCAAGCTTATATTTTAGATGGTCTTTTATTAAAATTAGATACTCAATTATCATTTATGCTAAGCTTGGAAGTGCCTACTGAAGAGCTAATAAGCAGATTAGTTGAGCGAGGCAAATCTTCTAACAGACCTGATGATAATTTAGAAGTTATACAGAAAAGGCTAAAAGAATACCAAGACAAAACAATGCCTTTAATTAGCTTTTATAAAGAGAAAGGAAAGTATATTTCTATAAATGGTGTAGGCAATATCAATTCAATTACTGCTTTACTCAATGATGCTATTGAGAAGACATTAGATCATAAATATTTCAATATCGTTGTTACCGGAAAACCTGGATCAGGAAGAGGAACACAAGCCAAACTATTGGCAGAAAAATATAATTTGGCCTATATTTCTACCGGTAAAATAATGCGTAGAGAAATTGCTTCAGGTTCCGAATTAGGATTGAAATGCCAAGAATATATGGAAAAAGGTGATTTGGTTCCTGATGAATTGCCAATTCGTATCATCGAGATGGTCATTAGAGACAACCCGCATGTGAATGGATATGTATTCAAGGGATTTCCAAGATCATTGGTTCAAGCATATATTCTAGATGGACTATTGAAGAAAATAGAATCCAAAGTAAATGTAACTATTGAATTAGATACATCTACACTTATTGCTTTAAAAAGATTATCGGCACGAAGCAAAACAGAGAAAGCACGTACTTATGATATGAGTACTGATGTGATAATTCACCGCTTGGAGGAATGGGAAGGAACTATTAAAACAGATGTTTCATCTTTTTATGCTAACCAAGGTAAATTGATACAAATGGATGGCAGCGGTGAAGACGAAGAAGTCTTTAAAAATATCGACGATGCCGTCTCCAAATTAATAATACGTTAAAATTTTATGGCAGATAATAACTTTGTAGATTACGTAAAAATCCATTGCAAATCGGGCTTTGGCGGACCAGGCTCACATCATATGCGTCGCGAAAAATATATTCCAAAAGGCGGCCCAGATGGTGGTGACGGAGGAAGAGGCGGGCATATCATTGCGCGTGGTAATTCACAATTTTGGACGCTGCTACATTTTAAATTCAAAAAACACATCAGAACAACTCATGGTGGATCAGGCGGAAAATCGCGGAGCACAGGAGCTGATGGTGATGACGTATATTTAGATGTTCCTTTGGGAACACTTATAAAAGATGCCGAAACTGGTGAATTTCTGGGTGAAATTCTTGAAGATGGTCAATTAATCATGATTAAAAAAGGAGGCCGTGGAGGTCAAGGAAATGTTCATTTTGCCACCTCTACAAATCGTACTCCTGATTACGCACAACCTGGCGAACCACTTCAAGAAGGTTGGGTAATATTAGAGTTGAAAGTGCTGGCAGATGTTGGATTAGTTGGTTTTCCTAGCGCTGGTAAATCTACTTTACTCTCCGTGGTTTCGGCTGCAAAACCTGAAATTGCTGAGTACCATTTTACAACGCTTGTTCCTAATTTAGGCATCGTTTCCTATCGTGATAATCGTTCATTTATTATGGCCGATATGCCCGGAATTATCGAGGGTGCTCATGAAGGCAAAGGATTGGGATTAAGATTTTTGCGTCATATTGAGCGTAACTCAACTTTGTTATTTATGGTTCCTATTGATAGTGAAAACATTGATAAGGAATACCATATCCTACTCAACGAACTAGCACAATACAATCCAGAATTATTGGATAAATCTCGAGTTTTGGCCATTACCAAATCAGATATATTTGATGACGAAATGATTGAAGATTTAAAACCAGAGCTTCCTACTGATGTGGAAACCATTTTCATTTCCTCCATTAATAAGAAAGGTTTAAGTCAATTAAAAGACATGCTTTGGGCTAAGATGACCGCACCCATGTTATAAAAAAACATCAACTTTATGCTTGAAACTTTGCTGCACCTCGACCAGGAATTATTTCTATTTCTCAACGGAATGCACAATGGTTTTTTCGATTTTGTGATGTTTTTGGTTTCCCAAACTGCCGTTTGGATTCCACTTTGGATATTTTTTATCTACCTCATTATCAAGCTTTATAAACCCAAGAGCTATTGGATAATACTTGGATTAATCCTAGCAGTTGCCTCTGCTGATTTTTCATCAGTTCATCTTTTTAAGAATGTATTTGAAAGATTGCGTCCTTGTCATAATGCCGAAATTGCCTCCCTAGTTCATTTGGTAAATAACCATTGTGGTGGGCAATATGGATTTGTAAGCTCGCATTCAGCCAATATGTTTGCCATTGCCACTTTTATGTTTTTGGCGCTCCGCAAACGCTTCCCTCTCAGCTATATTCCTTTATTCCTCTGGGCATCAGTTATAGCCTATAGCCGCATTTATCTTGGGGTGCATTATCCTGGTGACGTAATTGGTGGAGCCCTTTTAGGAAGTTTTATGGCTGTTTTATTTTGGTGGGTGTTGGGTCGGAGTGGGTTGTTGGTCAAGGTTTAAAAAATGTGGATTGAATAAAAAAAATAGCATTTCATCTTCCCTAATCTATTAATTAACTTATATTAGCTATACTCAGCCTTGATGCAATTTTTCTATATATATTTCTATTGTATGTCTTTAGTTGTAACTGTAAAATAACATTGAATATTTTGGTTTGAGACATGAATATGAGTTCCGCTCTCATGAGTCCAGTTAGCTGATTGTAAAGTTTCCTTTATTAATGTTTTTGTAGAATCTTTTACCATAATACTTAGCCTTGAAAATTCGCAAGGACAACATTCATATTCTTTACTTTTTCCTTCTCTGTCGAAAACATAAATTATGTTCTGAGTGTTGGGGGGAATTATAACACTATCTATTTCAAATTGATCATTTGTAATTCCTGTTACAACCAAAGTATCAAGAGAGCTATTTTCTATAATAAATTCACCTTCTGTATTGTAATCAAAGCAACCAAGTAAACTAACTAAGAATACAAATAAAATAAGAATTAATGTTTACTCATTCTTTCTGTTTTTATACATTACAATTTTATGTGGCTAAAGCCACTTGCTATCTTCTTTTTTCAGTCAGATAAATCTGACTGCAATAGATTATTCTTATCCATCAGTCAAATAAAGCTGAAACAATAGATTCTAATTATTTATTTTAGTTTGGCTTCAACCAACTGTAAATAATTTTTCATATTAAACTTGCTCTCTTTTTTCAATCAGATAAATCTGAACCAATATATTACACCTGTCTATTACAGTTGGCTTCAGCCAACTGCAATGAATTCAACTTCTTTCATTTGCTTTAGCATCATTTTCTATCTTCAATACTTGCAATTAAAACATCTTCCGATAGCAACGTTTACGCTTATGTTGAATATGTTCGTAGTTTTTCCAGTTTTTTATTGCTCGGTCGTTGGTTTCAAAAATTCCTGTGGTTTCGATATATTTTAAACCATGATTCAACATTTCCTTCTGTAATTCAGCTTGTAAAATTACAGCGGCACCTGTTGAATGAAACTCTTTAAGAACACCTGTTAACATTTGGTCAACAGTATCTACCCCTTTTCCTTTCAAGGCTTTCATAATATGCACAATGCCAAAAGGAAAAATCTTTCCATTAGCTTTTTGCATGGCTACAGAAAGGCTCGGCAATCCAATAATAAAACCAATTGGCTTACCATCTTTTTCCACCATTTTTACAAAACGTGGGTTTAAAATCGTAATGTATTTGGCAGCATAAAACTTGGCTAATTTCTCTTCAAAAGGAGAAACGAAAGGCAATACATCAAAAGAGCCATTTAAAATTTCAAACATTTGATTAATATACGGCTTTAACTCATCAGCAGAACTAAACTCAATCACATTTAATCCATATCGTTTTTGAATCATCTCACTACCTCTCACTGCTTTATTTTGAGCCACTTCACCGAGAGTAAGTCGAAATTCAAGCCAATCAATTTCTTTTTCGTAGCCTAAACTTTCTACCAAAGTTTGATAATATGCCATGTGATATTCGCTTGCTATAGATGGCAAATATTCAAAACCCTCCACCAATAAGCCTTGATGATCCAGATTATTGAATCCAAGTGGACCATAAACACCAATCATTCCTTTGGATTTGATCCAATTTTCAGCCGTTGATAATAAACTCTTGGCAACTTCAATATCGTTAACACACTCAAAACGAGTAAATCTACCCATTTTTTCGTTGCGTTCGGTATTATAAGCATTTTGAATAATGGCACCAATGCGACCCACCACTTCACCATTACGTATGGCAATCCAAAACTGTGCATCACAAAAATCGAAGGAAGGATTTTCGTCGGATTGAAGCATTTTTATTTCCTCATCTTTAATGGGAGGAACCCACATTGCCTCATTTTTGTATAAATCGAAAGGAAAATTGACAAACTTTTTGCGATCTGCTGCTTCAGTGACTTCTCTAATAAAAATACTCATTTCAAATTGTTATTGATAAGGTGCAAATGTATGAAAAATGAAGGATAATTCAGTACTGTAATTTAGAACAATTTATACGGAAATTAAAAATACTCCCCAATAATCTCAACAAAATCATCATGCAGTAAGGGATTAAAGGCAATGATTTCTTGTCCAAAAAGATATTTATTGTCTCCTGAAAAATCGCAGACCTTCCCTCCTGCTCTTTGAACTATAAAACTGCCAGCAGCCACATCCCAAGGTTTGAGACCGTATTCGTAAAAACCATCCATTCTGCCACAAGCAACATAAGCCAAATCGGTAGCGGCAGAACCTAACCGTCTTACTCCTCGAGTATTGCGCATACACCAGTCGAATAATTGCATATAGGGTTCAAGTTTAGAATAGTCGTAATAGGGAAAACCTGTGGCAATGAGCGCATTGTCCAATTGCTGGGTTTGCGAAACATGAATAATTTCTTGGTTAAGATAAGCTTCGCTGCCTTCCCAGGCATAAAAAACTTCGTCTAAATTAGGCTCATAAATGACTCCCATAATCATTTCGTCATTTCTTTTTAGGGCAATGGAAACGGCAAATGGTGCCAAGCCATGAATAAAGTTAGTAGTTCCATCCAGTGGGTCAACTATCCAATTATAGGTTTCACCAGTTTTGCTTATTGTCTTTTCTTCGGTAATAAATCCTGCCTCAGGTAAAATTTTCAGTAATCCTGCTACTATCTGTTTTTCAGCGCTTTTGTCCACATAAGTTACATAATCATGCTGGCCTTTAATGATGATATCTTTGCTGGTGACTTTAGCTTTCTCTTGCATTAAAAACGCGCCTACTGTTTTGCTCAACTCAATTACTTGAAAGCATTTTTCTTTCCAATTTTCCATATCTATAAAAATCAATATTTCATTTTATCTTGCACCAAGTCTTGGTTGTATTTTTGAATGATGGACTTCAATCTCTTTTGATTATTTCCTTGCAAGTTCTGTAGTTTTGCTGGCGCGATAATTGGCCAATTTTTCAAGGCTTGCGCTTGCATTTTTTCACCTTCCTCACCGCTAAAATTAATAATAGAATCTCCACTGATATATTGATAAACTCCATTATTAAAAGCAATCGCTTCATGATAAATTGAATCAGAAAACACACTATTCCCAATGGAATAAAACGGTATATCATAATGCAGATAATTGAGCACAGAAGGCATAATATCAGCTTGTTGAGTGGTCAAATCAAATGTTTTAACCAGACTATCCGCTGGCATATAATATAAAATGGGAATGGCATATTGCCCTGCAGGATTATTGAATTCAGGATCAGCAATTTCAGAAGTATGATCTGCAGTAATCACAAATAAAGTATTGGCAAACCAATCTTGCTGGGAGGCATTTTCAAAGAATTTTTTCAAAGCTAAATCGCTATAAGCAATGCACTTTTGAATAGGTAATTTCCCTTCGGGCAAAAGCGTTTTATATTGTTCTGGAATAGTATAGGGATGATGCGCCGACAGCGAAAAAATGGTTGCCAAAAAAGGCTGCGAAGTTTGGCTAAGTTGCCTTTGGAAATACTGAAAATAAGGCTCGTCAAAAATTCCCCATTTTCCATCAAAATCTGCCTCATCATTATATTCTGTGCGTCCGTAATAGTTTTGGTAGCCAATGGATTTTACAAAATTATCGAATCCCATAGTTCCATTATTTCCACCATGATAAAAAGAACTTTGATAGCCTTTAGTTTTGAGCAAGCTCGCCAAGCTATTGATATGATTGGAAGAATAGTTGGAAGAGATAAACGCATCACTAAACAAAGTTGGAAATGAAGCCAAAATGCTGGGAATGCCTTCAATAGACTTGCGTCCATTGGCAAAAGCCTGCGTACAAACCCATGATTTGCTGGCCAAACTGTCGAGAAATGGAGTAAAACTTCGGTCTTTTAAATTAGGATTAAAATATCCGCTATGCTCTTTCGACATACTTTCCATAATAATAATTACCACATTCAAAGGTCTGAAACCTGTTGTATCGCTATATTGGTGCATTGTATTTATCTGTTGGGATAACTCCTCTTGCGTAAAATAGTTTTTGAGTGGGACAGTGGTTTTACCGATGGTTTTCATCAAAGTAAAAGGCGTATTTAATACCAAGGATAATTCCAAATTATTAGCATACTTGCTAGCATGAATAATCGATAGCGGCCTCAATTGTGTACCTCCACGTATTCCAATAATGGTGAAGCCGAGAATTAATAATGATATTATCATGGCTTGCCATTTGACTTGGATCAGGGTTTTTATTTGACCCGATTTATAATTTGTTTTGCGTGCAAAATAAATAAATAGCAATATTAATATAATGGCTGTCAAGGTGATATACCAAAAGTCGATGATAAATGTTGGGATTAATGCAAACATGTTATTGTCCTCGCTAAACATCCTAAAAAACTCGAAAGTTGTACGCTTTAAGGTGAAACGGAAATAAATAATATCACTCAGATTAGCAATTATGCTCAAGCCATTAATTGCAACGAAAACAATATTAAGAATTTTTTGGTAAGTTTTTGAATAGGAGAATCGAAATGGATTTAAATAAAGTAAAATCAAAAAAGCATTTGTTCCTAAAATAGCTGCTAAATCAAATCGTAATCCAAAAAAATTAAGCATTAGCAGTTGTAAAAAAGAGGTGTTCTCAAAATGATTAAGATTAAAAAGAAACATCAGGTTTCTCATCAATACATACAAAATCAGCACAATAGCTAATTTCTTAAAAAGAGATAATATTTTGAGATAAAAGTTCTGCATCCTTTTATAAATCTCGTTTACTAATCACAACATAAGAAACTGCCCAATAAATAAAGGTGTAAATAGACACCACAATTATTTTATCAAAAGGAATTCCACTCGTTGCAGAGCTGATATTTAATAGTTTAAAAACAGGAGTATTGGGCGCTTCAATCAATAAATTGATAGATCGCAAAGGCAAAAATGGACCAAATGTATCTGAAAACTTAAATGCTGGAATCAGTTCTAAAATATAGGAATAAACCAGCAAAATCATAATGGTTGGTGCAGCCTTTTTAACGATAAAAGCCAACATCATGGCAAAGCTTAAAAAGCTCAGCGACATCAGAAAATAGGCCGCTAAATAATTCATCTTCCGAACAATATCCCACAGGCTATAATCAGAGGAATTGAATATCCCCGCAATCAAGCCAAATAGAAGTATAATTAATGTGATGGTAGCTGACAAAATGATGGCATCTATCACTTTAGATTCAATTAGCTGTATTCTACTCAAACCCGTGATTAAGTTTTGGCGCAAGGTATTATAGCTATATTCATTGGTAACCAAAATAATCATAACCACCGCCAAAAACACTTTGAAAAAGCGAGCTACAAAAGTAATATTATGACAAATGTGTGGAAAAATAAATATTTTAGCAGGCAATAATGGTATACCCGAAACTCCAGAATCTTGCAAGCTTTTATTAGCATTGGTAAGGAGAGTTTGCATACCCAAAAAAGCCAATATTAGGGCGATGATATTAATCAAAAGCATCATCCAAAAAATTCGATTTCTGGATACTTTTCGCCATTCTATTTTCAATAAAGTCTTTATCATTTTGTTTCGTTCAAGAGTTCAAAAATATTTTCTTCTAGGCTTTCTAACCGATATGCTAATTGCGATACAATCAGCTGATTTTGCACAAGATATTTATTTAGCTCACTAGTAGTTATTTGCGGATTCACTTTGATTTCAAATTGCCCTTTTTCCATGCTAAAATCATTAAATACCGCATTGTCTTGAAGTAATTTTTCCAAAGTATTCATATCATCAGCTTTCACTTGAATAATCAACTTGTCTTTAACCAGTCCGTTAACACTTCCTTCGTATATTTTTACTCCTTTTTTAAGCACCAACATTTGCGTGCAAACCTTTTGCACTTCATCTAAAAGATGGCTGGCAAGAATGATGGTTACATTTTGGCTTGCTAGTTTTTTAATCAAAGTTCTCACTTCGGCAATTCCCTCAGGATCGAGTCCATTGGTGGGTTCATCAAGAATAAGCACTTCAGGATTTCCCAATAAAACTGCTCCAATAGCTAGCCTTTGTTTCATGCCTAATGAGAAAGTTTTAAATCGACTTTTTCCTCTTTCCCACAAACCCACTTGTTTCAGTACGTCTTCAATTAAGCTATGATCAACACCGCGAATATCAGCAACAATTTTAAGATTATCGATGGCCGACATATACTCATAGAAATTGGGTTTTTCTAGCATAATTCCCAAGCGATGGCGCTGGTTAGAACCAGCCGGATTTCCAAACCAGGAGAATCCGCCACTTGTAGGCCGGATAGCATCTGATAGCATGGCCAATGTAGTGGTTTTTCCACTTCCATTTGGACCAAGTATGCCATAGACTTTTCCCTTTTCAAATTGAAAAGACAGTTGGTTAACTGCTTTTAAATGACCATAATGCTTGCTTAGCTGGTCAACTTCTAAGATGTAATCTGCCATTATAAAATATCCTTTAGATAATAACTTGCTTTATGCGCCACTCTTTTAAAAGTATGCTCAACAGTACAAAGCTCATTATAATAATCATGTTCAAAAAACAAATAAATTCCCTTATCGGCAGCCTCGTTTAAAAAAGCTTCCTTTTCGCTTAAACTTATCAAAGGTTGAATATCCGTTGCTGAAATAAAAGGCAAAGGAATGGCTGCAACATAAGGAATGAAATCGGCCATAAAAGCGATTTGCTTTTCTTGATAATGAACAATAGGAATCATATTTCCAACAGTATGCCCATTATAAATTCTAAATTCTATATGTGGAATATGAAAACCTTCCTCTTCGATAAAATTGACTTTTCCTGCCTCTAAAAGAGGAACAAAATTATCTTGGAAATAGGCCCCCGCTTCACGTTTATTTGGATTCATAGCCCAATCCCATTGTGCTTTGGAAATCCAATGTGTCGCATTTGGGAAAAACAACTTTAGCTCATCACCTTCGAAATAAGTAGCGCCACCAATATGGTCATCATGCAAGTGCGTAACCAAAATATCGGTGATATCCTCAGGCTTAAAACCCAATTCGGAAAGCGACGTTTCCAAATCATTTCCTGGCTGAATGTATTTATGCTGATAGTATTTATCACCTCTTTTTCGACCCATTCCTGTGTCAATTAGTGTTACTCGATCTCCATCCGCAACAAGCAATAGCCTGCTTCTCATCAAGATATAATTGAGTTCGTCGGCAGGATACTGCTTCGACCAGATGGTTTTTGGTATAAGGCCAAAGCCAGCACCACCATCCATTTTCCAAAGTTCAGCTTGTACAATATGTAAGTTCATGAAGAATTTTTAAGTTTAAAAAAAACGAATGGCTAAAATAGACAAAGTATAGGTATCGTAAATCGTAAATTATTATAAAAACAGTACTAGGCTTAAGCCAACTATTTATTCTTATTAAATATATAAGAGGATGAAAAGCAAGAGCTTTTGTATTATAAAAAATTTTAGATTTTATACTAATAGGTTCCATAAATACAGAAATCCTACCCAAGGGTAAGATTTCATGTAAAGGTTAGAAATTGTAATAAATAAAATTTAGAAATACCGTACAGCTCGTACTCTATAAGTGTAGTTTTTATTGGGGTAACCAAAAGTACCACTTGCAAAATTGAGTTCATAAGAATACCAAGCAGTTCCTTCGCTAGAGCTCCAATAACCAGAATTGAAAAAGCCGCCAATTAATGTTTTATTGAGATATAGCTTAGTAAGCTCATTATAACTAGGTAAATACCAGTCGCTATATGCTCCAATTACCAAATCAGCACATAAGCGAGCTGCTATACCTGCAGTGGCACAATTGGCAATAATTTCGTTTGTATTTTGTATTCCTTTTCCTATTGGCTGTCCTGCAGCTTGTCCTTCAGAACAGAGTGTAGTATAAATACAACCCCACTCAGCACCAGCACTTTGATCGGAAGGGGCTGCAATAATTCCATGCATTTCACCAAGCACAAAGCCAGGGTCACCGTCTTGCAGAATATAAGCTACAATCCCACCTTCATAACTATCTCCGATGGAAATAGTTATAAAGCTAATTTGGTTTCCATAGGAAGTTCCCACTTCATTGGTAGCATAAGCTCTCAAATAATAGGTAGTTCCAGCAGTTAAACCTAATACAGAACTACTAAACACTCCAGATCCATTTCCATCCATAGTTTTATTACTACTAATAGTGGGATTTGGAGAAGTGCTCCAGCATACTCCCCTTGCTGTAATTGAGCCAGCACCTTCATTAGTTATATTTCCACCTGATGTTACCGAAATGCCTGCAATTGCGGTTACGTTTGTCGTAGTAATGGAGGCCATTATTCCTGACCATTCTGGATTATTGGAACTATTCATTTTTAGAAATTGGCCTGGTATGCCTGCTGCAACAGGAATCCAGGTTGTACCATTCCAATATAGCATATCACCCTGATTATTACCAGTAGGTTTGTTTAAAATTTGAGCATCGCCACTGCTTGCATTCCAATCTGCATTTACATTCACATGTGCGCCACTCTGTATTCCATCTAACTTAAGTGAATCCATTGTTGAAAATGATTTTTTAGAAGAATTAAGCATTACATCTGTATTATTTGAAACGCTTGTATTAAAATCAGACATTTGACTTGAAGTGATACTAATTCCTGTAGTTTTATCCCAAGAATTGAAAAGAGGATCTGCTTCAATAAAGCTCGTTAAATACCCTATTGTACCATGATTTCCCCAAGCAAAAGCGGAATCCCAATTATTGGAGTTTCCACCTGAGGCAGTAATTATACCATTTACATCTAAAGCCGTAGCTGGGTTAGTGTTTCCAATACCTACATTACTATTGTATAATGTAATCATGTTTGTACCATTATTGGCAAGATGAAATCGCTCATTAACAGCATTAATTGAAGACTCAACATTTGTATTTGACAGTTGAATAACATCATTTGTTTCACTTCCTGCATAAACTGCTATGCCTATTCCGTACGAATTTCTTTTTACGGAAAGAGGAACGCCAGGAACTGTAGTTCCAATGCCTAAAAATCCATTTTGTGTTAACGACATGACAGAATTACTTAAATCAGCAGATACATAATCTAAAGAAGTTCTGCTAAGAAAATGCATTGTACTAAAACCCCAAGCAGCTTTACGTTCAACAAATATTCCCATTTTTGCAATAGCAGCATCATCAGGAGCAAATAAAATTCCTACTCCTGAACCTCCAGCATTATAAGCATTACCAAGCATATTAGTAAGTTTTAGGTTTATTTGAGAACCAGCTATTCCAGGCACCCTGACTTCCAAAGGATGAGTCCCATCAGTTGTTCCAATCCCAACTTTGCCCGTTGCACTTTGATAAATTGAACCTGCGACTAATGAGGTACCATTCCACTTGGGTGAATAGCCAGATATATTTGCTCCAATCTTAGGGTCAGCTTCAGTGAAACTAGTTAAGTAATTCAAATCATTCGTAAACTCACTTACTGCAGTTGGCTTCCCAGTCAAGCTTGCATACTGACCATCAAACCCTGCTGGTAATTTTACAAAACCACCATTGCTAAGGTAAATTGTGTCATTGGAAATACTTAATGCTTGAATCTCATTTGTTACTGAACCATCAATTTCGGTAGTGAGGTAATTCACATCATTGGTAAAAGCACTTACTGCTGTTGGCTTTCCGGTCAAGTTTGCATATTGACCATCAAAACTGGCTGGTAATTTTACAAAACCGCCATTGCTAAGATAAATTGTGTCATTAGAAATACTTAATGCCTGAATTTCATTGGTTACTGAACCATCAATTTCGGCATCAATTTTATTATTCCAATAATTTGTATCTACTGAATTAATACTATGAGCAATCGAATTTGAAAAAATTGGATCAGACTCCACGATTCCACCTGAAATATTTTCTGCAGTTATAGCATGTAGAGCAAAAGGTACACTTAGCAATTCACTTGTGCCCGAAATAGTGTAGGTTGTGCCGCCAGTGGGGTCAGTTTCTGTTTTAATAAAATAAGGTCCATTTGACCAATCTATGTTTGCAAAAATTCCAGAAATAACATTGCCATTTCCAATTTCAAAAGTAATTAGTCCATTTGAGTTAGAAATAGTGGCTTGACTTTCAACATAAACAGCAGATCCACTTATTGATCCTTGCAAAATACTAATTTGTACACCGATTTGCTGGTTGACAATTAATTGGTCTGAACTGTTTCTTATAACTGCTTGATAACTTAATTTTTGAGGCGATTGAGCCCAGATTTGTGTTGATATAAAAACCAAAACAAATAGTGTAATTAGTTTTTTCATTTTTCTAGTTTTTAATTATTTTAAATGTTTTGATTTCATTTTTATCATTGAATATTCTAATGAAATAAATACCACAAGCATATTCACTCATATTTATCATCGTCTCTTTGCTACCTAATACATTAATATTTAATACTTTGCCATTAATATCACAAAGTGAATAGGATGAATTATTGCTAATTTGGGGATCTACCTCCAACAATAATAAATCTTTGGTGGGATTTGGATATGCTAAAATGTTAAGATTAATTATTTGATTTGGGGGAACACTACCAATGACAGAAATTTCAAATGGCTGTTGCACTCCTTGTGAAACAGAAGCCAAAGTATTATGGTAAGTATTAAAAAGAACTTGCCCAATAGAATATGAGCTTGAGCCTCCGGTACCCATTGAATTTCCCCCTGATGTATTGACTGATTCTTGTGCAAGCAAGTTCAAACATATTACATTCATGAAGGCTATGCCAATTAGTTTTATAATTTTGAATTTCATTTTTACCTCCTACTTTATTCTACGTAAATTATTTTCATTTGAAAGAATTATGGGAAAAGAATAGTTTCTTTTATTGACTGCCGATATTTATTCAATTTTTTCATTGACTAAATTTATTGTACAATCGAAAGATTAAATTAGATTCACTAAATATAGCTATAGATTTAGAAATAAATATTTAGTATTCAAAACAAAAAAGTAAATCTTTGAATAGAATCAATAGGATTCAACTAAAAAGAATTACTTGCGGGTTTTCAGAATTCCGTCTCTTGCAAGTCCGTATAGCCCTGATCGAATTAGGAATTCTCGGGCAGTATTAGTATTCATTATCAAGAAAGATTATTTCTAAAATAGTCAGCAAATATACGTCAATCTAGGGTCATAACTGCATTATTTTTAAATTATTAAGTCCATTTTTTATAATTTCTGTTTTCAAAATACATCTTGAGAAACCAAAACAAATCCCACACACAGATTTAAACTATCCATGTTGAAAAATAAAAAACCAATTACATTCTAATTGAAAATACATCTGTACTTTTGTTCTCGATGAAGAAAATATTAGCAGCCATAAGAAATAATTACTCAGAAATCTACAAGGCATTTCTGTTTTTAGTAACCATGATTATTTTGGTGTCTATATTCCCCAGTAATAAACAGTTTCGTTACGAATTTACTGAAGGACGGCCTTGGCTATATGAGGATCTAATTGCTCCGAACGATTTTTCGCTCAAAAAAACCGATGTCGAATTTGCAGCAGAAATATCAGATATTAAAGAGAATAGCACTTTTTATTTTAAATATGATGATGAGCTTAGCCAAGAAGAATCCAGTCAAATTTCAGCTAGATTTGATACAATATGGCTCCATGATTTTGGTTTTGGAAGCAGAGAAGCTTATGCGTATAACAAGGAAACTTGCTTAAATATTGGTGCAAAAATTTTGGAAACCGGTTTCATCTCTATCCCAAATGAACTCATCGCTCAACATGAAGACAAAGTAATTGTAGTCATCAGAAACAAAACAGCAAAGGATGCTTTTCTTAATTATTTTTATAATGAGCAAAGCATTCCTAAATTTATCCGTGAGGAATTATCTCAAAAATCTGAACTTGAATCCGACTTTATATTAAGTTTCTTAATGGAAACATTAAAACCTAATGTTTTATTTGACAGCACCAAAACCAATCTTGAAAAAGAAGTAAAGCTTTCCCAACTTTCTCCTAATAAAGGCATTATACTTAAAGACCAACATATAATTTCAAAGGGAGCCATTGTTGATGCCGAAACAGTAAAAATCCTTGAATCCTTGCGAATCGATTCCGACAATTTGTCAAGAAAATCAATGATTGGAATCTATATTGGTAAAATCATTCTGATGAGTGTGCCATTAATCACGCTTGGATTATATCTGTTCTTTTTTATGGGAGATATTTTTGAGGATACCAAAAACCTCCTTTTAATTTTTATCCTCATCATTTTTATGATGGCTATCACCCGATTAGTCGTGGTTTATAATAGCAATTTAGTTTTGATGCTTCCTTTAATGATTAGCCCAATTATAATTCGAGCTTTTTATGATGCTCGACTTGCCTTAATCGTTCACCTAACCACCGTAATTCTGATAAGCTTTGTAGTTCCAGATAGCTTCCGTTTTATTTTTCTGCAATTAATGACTGGGATAATTACCATCATCAGTATTGTTACGCTTCAAAAACGTTCTCAATTTTTTCTCACAGCATTATATATATTCCTTAGTTATAGTATTATATATATTGGTATAGAATTTATTACAGAGGCCAATTTACAACAACTTGAATGGGAAACTTTTATTTATTTTGGAATTGCAGCTAGTTTAACATTATTAGCAACGCCTATTATTTATCTTTTTGAAAAATTATTTGGAATGGTAACTGATGTCTCTTTGCTCGAATATGCTGACACCAATAATATATTAATTCGGCAACTTGCCACCAAAGCCCCTGGTACTTTTCATCATTGTATTCAGGTTTCCAATTTGGCAGAAGAAGCGGCAACAGAAATTGGGGCCAACGCACTTCTCGTAAGAGCTGGAGCCATGTATCATGATATTGGCAAGATGGAAAATGCAATGTATTTTACTGAAAATCAGAATAGTGAATACAGCCCACATGAAGAATTAAGTTATGAAGAAAGTGCCAATCTGATAATTGGTCATGTTTTAGGTGGCGTAAAATTAGCCAAAGCGCATAAACTTCCCAGCCAAATTATAGACTTTATCCGCACGCATCATGGTACTAAAAGAGTGGAGTACTTTTACAGGATGCATAAAATCGATATGCCCGATGAGGAAGTAAATCTTCGTAAATTTACCTACCACGGACCTATACCTTTTTCAAAAGAAACCTGTATTCTGATGATGGCAGATGCTGTGGAAGCGGCTTCTAGAAGTATTAAAAATCCTAATGCAAAATCGATCAGTGAGCTCGTTGACAAAATCATAGCAAGCCAACTCGATCAAGGACAGTTTAATAATGCCAATATCAGCTTGCGCGAAATTAACACGGTGAAAAAATCATTCAAGAAAAAGCTACTTCATATTTATCATTTGAGAATAGAGTATCCTGATGAGAAATAGTGACTGTATGAAAATGCCAATCTAAACGATTTCTTATAGGAAAGAAATACAACAACAAAAAAGCCCCGAACTACAATTAACTCAGTTCGGGGCTTTTTATTCAATACAATTTCTCTTATTCCATAGCAGCTGCTAGGGCGATAGAAAATAATTTACTTTGGTCTGTATCGCTTCTACTAGTTAGTACCACTGGAGCAGTTGCACCCATAATTACCGCGGCAGAAGTTGCTCCGCCCATAAAATTAAGTGTTTTGTACATAATGTTGGCAGAGTAAATATCTGGTGTAAGAATCAAATCCACATCACCAGCAACTGGGCTCTCAATTCCTTTATGATGAGCGGCTTCTAAAGAAACAGCATTATCTAAAGCCAATGGGCCGTCAACAATACAACCCGTAATCTGATTTCTTTTGTTCATCATGGTCATCAAAGCAGCATCCACAGAAGGTTGCATTTTAGGATTTACAGTTTCAACAGCACCAATAATGGCCACTTTAGGCATCTTAACTCCTAATTTATGAAAGGCCTCTACCCCATTATTTAGGATAGCTACTTTTTCATTAAACTCTGGCTCAACATTCAAAGCAGCATCAGATAAGCAAATCAATTTATGATAGAATGGTGATTCAAAAAAAGCCACATGCGATAAGGTTCCACTTTTACGAAGGCCATTATCTTTGTCTAAAACGGCCTTTAAAAAAGGACCTGAACCAACTAAACCTTTCATTAAAATATCTGCCTTTTTAGTGCGAACCAACTCCACAGCTTTTATTGCTGCAATATTTGGGTTCAACTCTTCAACCATTTCAATACCAGTTAAATCAAAATTAATCTTGGCAGCAATTTTTCTAATTTCTTCAATGTTTCCCACTAAAATTGGAATAACAATTTTTAGCTTCATCGCTTCTTGCAAAGCCATCAAAACTGGTTCATCAGCAGCAGCAGCCACGGCTACTCTACGAGTTGTTTTCATTTTAGCGGCATCTATTAATTCTGATAATTTTGTAAACATATGTCTTGTTTTTTATGGTTTTTACTAATTATTTTGAGCTGCAAAAATAGTTAGAATCAAAATTACTCATCTGAAATAATAACCATATTTCCCTATTTTGGATTGATAAATGGCAAACACAAAATCGCTTTGGTAAAATAGTGAATTAATCAGAAAAAAGTATATTCTTTAGTATATAGAAAATCAATCTAATTAATTTTTCGCTTTCCAAATCTCAGTCAATCGATCAATTGTACTTTTCCAATGATAATTGGAGTGCACAAATTGATGTCCAAGTTTTGCAATTTGTAAAGCGCTTTCCTTTTCGTTTATTAATTTGATAATCTGGTTGGCAAAAGACTGAGCATCCTCCTTTTTTGATACTAATATTTCCACATCGGGTTGAGCATGAAGTGCATTATTAGCCAAATCTGAAGTTATGCAAGGAATTTGCATGGCCATTGCTTCAAGTAATTTATTTTGCAAACCTGTTCCAATTTGCATGGGGGCAATAAATATTTTCGATTGTGCATAAGCATTGCGAATATCATCCATCCATCCGCTTACAAACACTTGATTATTTGCCAAATTTTTTACAGAAATATGTGGTGAAGAACCCGCCAATAAAACAGTGGCTAAAGGAAATTTATTCCAGACTAAAGGCATAATTTCTTTAACCAAATATTTAGCAGCCATAATATTAGGAGGGTAATTCATATTGCCAGTAAAAACAACATCATATTGCTTCTTTACATCTTGTGGCGAAAAATACTCCAAATCAACTCCATTAGGAATTACGCTCACTCGCTCACGAATTGAATCTGAAAGCAATTCCTTATCCGTTTGGGTAATAATCGTCAAAAAATCGAAATTATTTAGCGAATCTGACTCGTATTTTTTCATTCTTCGATATTCCATTTTCAATATTAACCTGAATGGAAAATGGGATAATTCAGACCGGCGTTTTAAGCCCTCTGATAGGGCATCTTGTAGGTCAAGAGTTTTAGGGATTTCGTAACTATTGAAATATTCCGCCACGCGAACCAACTGGCCATAAATATGATCTGGTTGAATTTGTAGAATTAATTTTTGAATTTTTTTTTCCACTTTCTGATTGTAGAAATACCCAACCTGTAAAGGTTTTCCACTAAAAAAAGCAGAAATCATACCTTTTGCAATTCCAAACCTACTTAGATGAAAGAAATGAATTTCATGGCAATATTTTGACAACTCAATTTCTGCTTCGGGATGTTCCCCTTGCTCACTTAAGGCTAGCAGATGAATTTCGTGAAACCTAGATAATTCCTTAATTTGATGAAACATACGTAGCTTATCCCCTTTATCTAAAGGCCATGGAACACGAGAAGCTAAAATCATCAATTTCATTATATCGAGTTTTAAAATAATGGCAAAGATAGATAATTCATCTACCTAAAAAACATGATCGATTTAGGCAGAATAGCACTCTGCTAAAAAAAAAGCCGTCTAACAATGAAGATAGACGGCTTGAAAATAATCTTATTTTTATTATTTCTGTTGCGCCATTGCAGTTGGTTCACCAGCAGGATTTACTGCATCTTTATTCAACTTCAATCGGCCTTGACCTTCAGTTTCGATGGTAACCGTGGTATCGGTAATTTCTATAACCTTACCATGAATTCCTCCAATAGTAACAATTTTGTCGCCCTTATTCATTGCTTCGCGAAACAATTTAGTTTCTTTCGCTTTCTTTTGTTGTGGGCGAATAAAGAAAAAATAAAATACACCAACTAAAAGAACCATCATAATAATCCCAGAATATGGGCTGGATTCTTCTCCTCCAGAAGCTGGAGCCATTAATAAAAGATTTAAAACATTCATTTCTATATAAATTTAATTAATATTTACTATAATTCATTAGCATTCATAACCATTGCCTTAATATTTAAAGTAAAAACATTGGGCTGAGTATTGGCCACCACAGAGGCCGATTTATGATTAAAACCATGACGGTTTGAACTATCAAAAGTAAGCTCTATAAAAGCTGATTTACCAGGTTTAATAGCTTCCTTGGGGAAACGAGAAACCGTACATCCACAAGTGGTTTGTACTTGAGCAATGATTAAATCTGCTCCGCCCACATTGGTAAATTTAAATTTATAAGCCACTTTTACTCCATCTATAATCTTTCCAAAATCATGCTCAGTGGTCACAAATTGAAATTTAGGCAAATTATCCTGCCCTTGATTTCCTTCTGCAGAAACCGGATTCTGAATTAAATCAGACGATAAGCGATCACCAGAGCCTGTATCAGAACATGAGCTTAGGACTAAAAACAAACCCAATAATGTAAATAACTTCAGTTTAATTACCATTTTCTCTTTAAATTTAAGGGCGCAAAGATACATAATAATGCTTTCTGATAATTTTACATTTTGTTAAACTAAATGCCCCATTAAAGTTGCCGTGGTACATGAAGTACATTCAACATTAACATAATCACCTAATTGAGTATCTTTTCTGTCAAAAACAATCACTTTATTTTGATCTGTTCTTCCTGACATCTGTAATTTGGAACGCTTGGATACATTATCTACCAATACTCTAAACGTTTTACCTACATCTTTCAAATTACTTTGATGCGATGATTCCTGCTGCAAATTAATAATTTCTTGAAGCCTTTCTCCTTTCACTTTCTCTGGCACATCATCCGCATATTTATTAGCCGCCAAGGTATCAGGACGTTCCGAATATTTAAACATAAAAGCAAAATCATATCCTACCATTTTCATCAGCGTCAAAGTGGCTTGATGCTCTTCTTCTGTTTCTCCACAATAGCCAGCAATAATATCGGTTGATAAACCACAATCAGGAATTAGGGATTTGATTTTCTCAATTCTGTCGATATACATTTCGCGTGTATAATTTCTTTTCATTCTTTTAAGCATCGATGAGCTTCCGGCTTGTACTGGCAAATGAATTGAATTACAAATATTAGGTGTATTAGCAATCACTTCTATGAGTTCATCAGAAATATCTTTGGGGTGAGAAGTTGAAAATCGAACGCGTAATTCCGGCGAAATGGCTGCAACCTGTGTCATCAAAGCTGAAAAATTAACATCATTTCCTTCTTCTTTCCATTTAAAAGAATTTACATTTTGACCCAAAAGTGTAATTTCCTTATAACCTTTAGCTACTAAATCTTTTGCTTCAGTAAGTATTGACTTAGGATCCCTGCTCCGCTCATGTCCTCTCGTAAAAGGCACAACACAATACGCACAGTAATTATCGCAACCACGCATGATAGAAACAAAACCAGAAATACCATTTTTATCGAGGCGTACTGGCGTGATATCTGCATAGGTTTCTTCCAATGAAAGTATAGTATTAGCCATTTGTCGCCCATCGCTACCTTCTTCTAACAATCTTGGAATATCACGATACGCATCAGGGCCAACTACCAAATCCACAAAACTTTCTTCTTTTAATAGGTTCTCTTTCAACCTTTCTGCCATGCATCCTAAAATACCCACTTTCAGGGTTGGCTTCATACTTTTTAGATGTTTAAACTCCTGAATTCTATTGCGCACTCTTCGCTCTGCATTATCTCTAATAGAGCAGGTATTTACAAAAATCAAGTCAGCATCTTTTATATCATCAGTAAGCGTATAACCATCCTGATTTAAAATAGAGGCTACAACCTCACTATCAGAAAAGTTCATTTGGCAACCGTAAGTTTCAATATATAATTTCTTTGATTCCATTATCGTCAAGGTTATTTGTATTTCGTCTGCAAAAATAAAGCAAAAAACTTAGCCTCCATCGTAAACATTCTGATACTTATTAGTAAACCCACTAACTATATATCATTGAATATCTGTAATTTACAATTATACATGAAATTAAAATTTGATTGCTTATAAAATCTATACCTTTGCCGCGTTTTTCAAATACATGTTAATTACGATTTGTTCTTGCTAGTATTCATTGTTTTTTTTTATAAAAATAAAACTAAATGTAAATCTTACAAGCAATAATTCTAATGATTGTAAAATAATAATTGAATCAACAAATATCTAATTAAAAAACCTGACAAATGGCTAAAAACCTTCTTATAGTTGAGTCCCCTGCGAAAGCAAAAACGATTAATAATTACCTTGGCAAAGATTTTATTGTCAAGTCAAGCTTCGGCCATATTCGCGATTTATCGAAGAAAAATTTAGGAGTAAACACAGAAGGTGATTTCAGACCAGTTTATGAAGTTGATCCCGACAAAAAGAAAATTGTTAGTGAATTGATTAAACTTTCCAAAGAAGCCGAAATGGTTTGGCTAGCTTCGGATGAGGACCGGGAAGGGGAAGCCATTGCATGGCACCTTGCCGAAACTTTAGAACTTGATGAGGCAAAAACAAAAAGAATTGTTTTTCATGAAATTACAGAAACTGCTATTCATCACGCTATTAAAAACCCACGAGGAATTGATTTTAACTTAGTTGATGCACAGCAAGCTCGTCGCGTATTAGATCGTTTGGTAGGTTTTGAACTCTCTCCACTTTTATGGAAAAAAGTTAAACCTTCTCTTTCTGCAGGTCGCGTGCAATCGGTTACAGTGCGCCTCATTGTTGAACGTGAGGAAGAAATAAAAAACTTTGTATCTAGTTTCACATATCGTGTTTATGCTGTATTTACCAATAAAGACGGAAGCATTATTAATGCTGAACTTTCAAACAAATTTAATGATAAAAAAGAGGCTATGGCCTTTTTGGAAACTTGCAAAGGTTACCAGTTTAAAATTGACCAAATAGACAAAAAGCCAGGAAAAAGAAGTCCTGCTGCCCCATTTACAACTTCATCTCTTCAGCAAGAAGCGAATCGCAAAATGGGTTACTCCGTTTCAAAAACTATGATGCTAGCGCAGAAATTATATGAAGCTGGTCATATAACTTACATGAGAACAGATTCGATTAACCTTTCCGATTTGGCATTAAAAATGGCTAAAGATGAAATCGTTACTGCTTATGGTGCTCCTTATTCAAAAACAAGAAAATACACTACCAAAACTAAAGGTGCTCAAGAGGCTCACGAGGCAATACGACCAACTAATATGAGTAATCGTGATGCAGGTTCAGATGCACAACAAAAAAGAGTTTATGATTTAATATTAAAGCGTACTCTAGCTTCACAAATGAGCGAGGCGGTTTTAGAAAAAACTGTGGTCGACATAAACTCCCCAAATAAAAATTATCAGTTTCAGGCACAAGGTGAAGTTATTATCTTCGACGGTTTCTTAAAAGTTTATCAAGCATCTGATGATGAAGATAGCGATGATAACGTTTTTTCTGGAAATCTACCTATATTAAAAGATGGCGAGTTAATTAACTATAATACAATCAAGGCCATTCAGAAATTTAGCAAGCAGCCACCACGTTATTCTGAGGCTTCTTTGGTAAAAAAACTGGAAGAGCTTGGTATTGGCCGTCCTTCTACTTATGCGCCAACCATTAGTACAATTCAAAACAGAGGCTATGTAGTAAAGGATGAAATTGAAGGTGTAAATCGTGATTTTTCTGAATTGACGCTAAAATCCGAAAAAATAAAAGAGACCTTAAAATCTGAAATTGTTGGAGCCATGAAAGGGAAGCTAAGCCCTACAGATATTGGTTCATTAGTAAATGATTTTTTGGTGAAATATTTTGAAGAAATTCTTGATTTTAATTTTACAGCTGACGTAGAAAAAGAATTTGACCTCATTGCAGAAGGAAAAGCAGAATGGAATCATATCATTAAGAACTTTTACACCGGTTTTCATGAGAAAGTAGTGCATACTACCGAAAATGCCGATCGTTTCAGTGGAGAAAGACTTTTGGGCGTTGATCCAGCATCAGGGAAGAATGTATCTGTACGCATTGGAAAATTTGGTCCAATTGTGCAAATTGGAGAAGCTAGTGACGAAGACAAACCCCGTTTTGCTGGCTTACAGAAAGGACAATCTATTACAGAAATTACTTTTGATGAAGCCATGGCTTTATTTAAATTTCCACGCCAACTTGGTGAATATGAGAACTATGTAGTTACTGTTGCGATTGGACGATTTGGCCCATATATAAGACATAACAACAAATTCTATTCTTTAGGCAAAGAAGACCTACCTTCATCCATCGAACTAAACCGTGCTCTAGAACTTATCGCCGCCAAGCGTCAAAAGGATATTGAAAACACCATTCAAACTTTTGAAGAAGAACCTGAATTAATCATTCTTAATGGTCGATCTGGCCCATATATTTCTTATCAAAAGAAAAATTACAAAATCAGTAAAACAACAGACCCCAAGACATTAAGCCTTGAGGAGTGTATGGAAATAATTGAAAAAACTCCTGTTAAAAAAGGAAAGACTCCGGCAAAAAAAGCAACAGCTAAAAAAGCTCCTGCTAAGAAAAAAGTAGCTGCAAAAAAACCTGCAGCAAAGAAAAAAGCAGCACCTAAAAAACCTAAATAAATTATCAAGCTATGGACATCTCGATTTATTTGGAAAGTATTGAAATTCCTGAATTTGATTTAGAAGGACTTGTTCATCAACGCAGAATTGGAAATGTATTGCAAATCCATACGGCTAAACAAGGTATTCCTGACTTGAGTCATGTAGATATGGCTATTATCGGAGTGAATGAAAGTAGGCTATCGATTAACAACTTTGGAACAGAAAACGCTCCAGATGAGGTGCGAAAATTCCTCTACCGATTGTACATGGTTAACCCTAAAATGAAGGTTGCGGATTTAGGAAATATCAAAGCTGGGCATGATATAGATGATACCTACTTTGCTTTAAAAACAGTTGCTGCTAGCTTATTAAAGAAAAATATAATTCCAATTATCATTGGAGGTTCTCAAGATATCACTTATGCTAATTATTTGGCCTATGAAAATATGGGTCAAATCGTGAATATCACCTCAATAGATTCTTCTTTTGATTTAGGAAATGCGGAAGAGAATTTCAACTCAAGATCATATCTAAGCAAAATTATTTTGCACCAGCCCAACTTTCTTTTTAATTTCACCAATATTGGCTATCAAACCTACTTCGTTGATCAAGAAGCTATTTCATTGATGAAAAATCTGTTTTTTGATGTTTACCGACTAGGTCAAATGAGAAATAATATGGAAGAAGTTGAGCCTCTTGTGCGCAACGCCGACCTATTGACTTTTGATATTAGTGCAATACGCCAAGCAGAGGCTCCTGGAAATACCAATGCCTCTCCAAATGGATTTGATGGAGAAGAAGCTTGTAAAATTGCACGCTATGCAGGGTTGAGCGATAAATTAACTTCCTTTGGGATTTATGAAATTAATCCAAAAAAGGATCAAAATGGACAAACTGCACATTTAGCGGCACAAATAATATGGTATTTTATGGAGGGATTTTACCAACGAAAAGGCGACTTTCCTCACAAGCAAAAGAAGGATTACATTAAATATACTGTGGGAATGGAAGACCATGAACACGATATTGTTTTTTATAAAAGTACAAAAAGTGGTCGATGGTGGATGCAAGTTCCACTAAATGCTGCTATGAAAGGTAAATACGAACGCCATTTTATGGTTCCTTGTTCAATTAAAGACTACGAAACTGCTAATAATAATGATATTCCAGACCGTTGGTGGCAAGTTTATCAGAAGTTGATGTAGTTGGGAAAAGTTATGAGTTACAAGTTTCGAGTTAGGAGTTACTAGTTGTTTGACGGATTTAAGTTTTTTTTGGCAAAGCACAGCATAAATATAATAATCTAAGTTATTAATAATGAATAGTTTTAGAATATCTTTCAATATTTTATCTAAAACCCATCGAACCTTTTATAACTTTGCTTTGTCAAGAGGAACAAATATGAGAATAAGTACATATATATATTAGGTATTAATTAGTCTTTTTCACACAGTAAAATTATTTAGTTAACAATACGTTGGTAATAATTTAACGTAATGTTTTTTTTTCTACTTTAGCGCCTTATTATGTGATTAAGAATTAACGTAAAGCATATGAAACAAGCCATACTACTATTAACCATTGTGATTTCCAGCTTATTAGCTACGGCTCAGCAGGATGTACAATACACCAATTTCATGTTTTCGAAGGTGAATTTTAACCCCGGATATACAGGTTTAGGCGAAGGAATTTGTCTAAACGCGCTCGCAAGGCAGCAATGGATGGGTTATAAAGGTACCGATAATGAAGGCGGCGCACCAAATACTTATTACTTTGCTGTTAATTCACCTGTTAAATTACTCATGGGAGGAATTGGCCTTACAGTAACAAAAGATCAAATTGGTTTTGAAAATAATACAAGTGTAAGATTGGCTTATGCCTTTCACCTTAATGTAGGTGATGGAGTTTTAGGTCTAGGATTACAAGGAGGTTTTATGAATAAACAAATTGACTTTACAAAATTTAGACCGATTGATCTAAACGACCCATCTTTAATGGGTGGTGGTGTAGAGTCTTCTATGTCATTTGATTTAGCTTTTGGAGCATATTACAAAACCACTGACTACTATGTAGGTCTCTCTGCATCGCAAATGCAAGGATTATGGGGTGGGCAAGCTGAGTTTTCAACTCAATTGGCTAGTCCAGAATATAAAAGTCACTATTTCCTTACAGGAGGTTACTTATATCAATTGCCCATGGCACCTACCATTACTATTAACCCTAATATTTTAGTTAAGACAGACTTTGCATCAGCACAATATGATATCAATGTATTGGCATGGTACAATAATCAGATGTATGCTGGCGTTACGTATAGGCCAACGGATGCCGTTTCTGTTTTGGCAGGTTATAGAATAGAATCAGGGCTTTTAGATGGCTTTATGGCAGGAGTATCATATGATGTGACTACTTCAGCAATGAATGCTGGAACAGCAGGAAGTTTCGAAATATATATGAAATACTGTTTTAATATTGTAATTCCACCAAAACCATCTAAACATGGTACGGTGCTTTATTTATAATTTGCTTTTTCCTCTAAATTATTATGGAATATAAGCAAAACCAGGTGAATGAATTTTAAACATTTGAAACAATTTTATGAAGGCTTCGTAGAAGCCGTTCATTATTAACAAATAACTAGGTTATGTTATTGAAATCAAAAAGAAAGCTTACAATCGTTTTAACCATTTTTACAATGGCACTTATCATGAGTAGTTGTGGTAGTGGTAACGGAGAACTCATTGGTGTTCAGGACCGTGAAGAGTGGTATCAAGAAGATCCATTTGGCATGTTATTTCTCCCAATGGGAGCTTATAATATGGGAGAATCTGACCAAGATGTTCCTTATGGACAAGCAAACCCTTCGAAAACAGTTTCTGTTCAAGCATTTTATATGGACGAAACTGAGATTACCAATAATGAATATCGCCAGTTTGTATACTGGGTACGAGATTCAATTGCACATGAAATATTGGGTGAATTTGGTGATGAAGATATGGTAGGTGAGCATAAGCGTAAAACTAGGGATGGTGATGATGAAGAAATCATTGAACAAGGTCAAGTTCATTACCCAATTAATTGGGATGAGCCTATCGCTTGGGATGATGAAGAAGAAGGAGGAACAGTTATGGTTCTTACAGAAGATGGTCTTTTTATTCCAGATGAATTACCAGGAAGCAATAGAAGTCCACGTTATTATCATGTACGTCAAATAGATGTTACTCGTTTAATGTATTCTTATTATTGGATTGATTTTCAAGAAGCCGCAAAAAGAAGCAGTCGCACTAACGGTCATTTTAGTCGTATGGAAGAACGCGTAAACTTTATTAAATATAGAAAAGATAATGTATATCCTGACACATTATGTTGGGTACATGATTTCACTTATTCTTATAATGAGCCAATGACTCAAAATTATTTCTGGCATCCAGCATATGACAATTATCCCGTTGTTGGTGTAAGCTGGATTCAAGCTAGAGCATTTTCAATTTGGAGAACAGGTATAAAAAGAAGTCATCATGAGCGTTACCAAGCAACTTTCTGGAACGATTTCAGATTACCAACTGAATCGGAATGGGAGTATGCATCACGTGGAGGTTTAGATTTAAATCCATACCCTTGGGGAGGACCATATATTCGTAACTCAAACGGATGTTTCTTAGCCAACTTTAAACCACTTAGAGGAAACTATGTTGATGATGGAGGTTTCCACACACTAATTGTTGCGCATTATGCACCAAACGATTATGGTTTATATGATATGGCAGGAAACGTTGCAGAATGGTGTGATGATTCTTACGAAGAGTCTGCTTACCGTTGGGCACATGATTTGAATATGCAGTTTTCACGTTCAGTGATGGAAAACGGTTTAGATGATGAGATTGCCCCAGGACTTAAGCGCCGAATTATTCGCGGAGGTTCATGGAAAGATGTAGCCTACTATAACAAAACTTCTACCAGAAGCTACGAATATCAAGATACAGCAAAAGCTTATGTTGGTTTCCGTAATGTTCAAACCTATTTAGGCAGAGCAAAAGGCGACGGTCCTAGTTCATCAGCAGTTTACCGATAAACTATTAATTTGCACACACAATTATTAATAATCTATAAACATAAATCAATTAAATTTAAATTATCATGGGTATAAGTAGTATTGTAAGAAGTAAAGGATTTAAGAATTTGATGGCCAAACTATACGGCTTGGGGGCTTCTGTAGTTATTTTAGGTGCACTATTCAAAATTAATCACTATCCTGGAGCAGATGGAATGTTGATAGTTGGTCTTGTAACAGAGGCTGTAATCTTTTTCTTCTCAGCATTTGAACCACCTCACGTAGAGCCAGATTGGAGTTTAGTTTATCCTGAATTGGCAGGAATGTATGAAGGATATTCAGATCCAGCATTGAATGATATGATGGGTGGAAGTAATCTTTCTACAACTGAAGAGCTAGACAATATGTTAGCCGATGCTAAAATTGGTCCAGAATTAATTGAAAGTTTAGGAGCTGGTTTGAGAAATCTTAGTGACAACGCTTCAAAAATGACTGATATTTCTGAAGCATCGGTTGCAACAGGTGAATATACTCAGAGTATCAAACGTGCTTCTGGAAGTATGGATACCTTATCGGAAAGCTATATTCAAACCTCAAATGTATTGACAGAATCTACTGAAAAAATTGCTCGTTCAGCAGAAGCAATTGATTTCTCGAAAATTGATGGAAATGCTTTTAATGACGAGCTAACCAAAGTTTCTCGAAATTTATCTGCATTGAATTCAGTTTATGAGCTACAATTACAAAATTCAACAACTCAAACAGAATCTTTCGCTAAAATGGGCGAGACCATGGAAACTTTCTTATTAAATTTACAGCAAAGTGCTGACAATACTGAACAGTATAAGATACAAGCTGGTGAATTAGCTAAGAATGTAACCGCATTGAATCAAGTTTATGGTAATATGCTTAACGCTATGAATGTTCAGCGTTAAAAATTAGAATTTTTTAAATAAATTTATTAACCATTTAAACTACAAAATCAATGAGTGGAGCAAAAGAAACACCACGGCAGAAGATGATAGGTATGATGTACCTATTTTATACGGCCCTGCTGGCATTAAATATATCATCAGACATCCTAAACGCATTTGTATTGGTAAATGACAGTATGAGTCAAACCAATAGTAACTTTAATGCGAAAAATGGCTTACTAATGAATGCGTTTGCTAATCAGTATAGTCAAAACCCTGAAAAAGTAGCAAAGTATTATAATAAGGCTAAACAAATTCAAGCCCTATCAGATACTTTGGTAGAATATCTTCGTGAAGTTCAAGATAAATTAATTATCGGTAATGAATTTGGAGATAAATTTGGAGATATTTATATCTCTGACACAGAATTTAGATATGTTCTAGAAGACATCAATGGTGAGGATTCAATCGTTACTTTTGACAGAGCCTATAAAATACCTACCGGCTTTCTTAAGTTAAAAGATAAGTATAATATTCCAATGGAAATTTTGAAGCCTGAACAAGTAGCAGGAGTAAGAGAGCCGAATAGTGATGGTATAGTTGAGGGAGATGGGGAAGCCTTAATTCTTAAAGCTAAATTTGAAAACTATAATAAGGCAGTAATAGCTACATTAGACCCTGCGGATGCTGCAACTATTAAATTAAGTTTAAATACTGATAATGTATATAACTCTGTTGCAAGAATAGAACAAACTTGGCAATACAATAGCTTTTATCATACAGTTATTGTTGCTGACCTTGTAATTTTAAAGAAATACGTATCTGAAGTTATGAATACAGAGGCAGAGGTAATCGCTAAACTATATGGCTATATTGATGCGCAATCGATGAAATTTGATGCTGTGCGTGCTGCTGTAATACCACAATCCAATGTTGTGATATCAGGTTCAGATTACGAAGCCGATATTTTTGTTGCTGCCTATTCTAGGACTGAAGTACCTGTTGTTTATATAAAAACCAATATTGATTCTTTAGCTACTTCAGCTATGAATTCAGAAGGTATTACTCGTATTGATACAGCCACTGATGGTATTACCAAATACAGAGTAAAAACTGGAGCTACTGGTGAATTTAAATATGCAGGATTTATTCATGTAAAAGGACCAGATGGTAAAGAGAAGCCTTATTATTTTAATTCTTCTTATCAAGTAATTAAGCCTACAGCTACTGTTTCTGCTGATAAAGTGAATGTAGTATATAGAAAAATCAAAAACCCAATCTCTGTTTCTGCTCCTGGATTTACAAATGATAAAGTACGTTTATCTGTATCAGGTGCGGGTAGTTTAGTGGGTAGAGGTGATGGTCATTATGACTTTACTCCTACAGCCACTGCTAGAGATATTAAGTTTTCGGTATCTGCAACAAAAGGAGATGGATCGACTGTAAACTTAGGAACTTTTCCTTTCCGTGCCTTACCTATTCCTCCTCCAACAATTCGATTGGCAGGAAAAAGTGAAGGAGCTATTGATAGAGCTGTTTTGGCTAGTTCACCCTTCGTTACTGCAAATTTAGATGACTTTCTTTTTGAACTGAAGTATGTAGTTATTCAATTCGAAATTATTGCAGCAAGTAATAGAGGAACAATCGTAAATCAAGTGGTAAGAGGAAATAAATTACCTTCAGATGTAGTAACAAAATTACAAAGAGCACCTAAAGGTACTATCGTTATTATTTCTTCAGTAAATACCAGAGGTGATGGTGGAGATCAAAGAGCACCTGGTGTTACTTTAAAACTAAACTAAAATATTGAAGAGCTAGCAAGCGAAAATTATATAATTTTCGCTTGCGAATTCTAAGAAGGATTTCCTTCAAAACATATAAAGCTTTAACAAAATATTAAACATATGAAAAAGTTAGTAATTATTATTTTCATGATGACGCTTTTAGGATCTATTCCAAAAGCGGAAGCTCAAGTATTAGATCCAGAATATGGCCCTAGAGCTTGGCAGAAAGAAAATACAAAGCAACTTGAGGCAGTTACCTTAACTCACATTCGTGAAGCTGATGTAATGTGGTCAACAAGAATATGGCGAACTTTGGATTTACGTCAAAAACAAAATTTACCACTCTATTATCCCATTGCGGATAGTGCAACTTTAGGTAAACGTTCATTTATTCAGGTAATATATGATGAAATTGTTGCTGCTGTAGATAATCCAGGTCCAAATTCATTAAGAATGTATAATGATTACCAACTTCGCAATCCAATTCCTACGGATCAAATCATGTCTAAAATATTAAAAAGCGATACCATGGACAGGATCATCGATCCAGTAACTTGTGAGGCTGAATCTTATGAAGAGGTTTTGGACTTTTTTACTAAAATAAAGCCAGAAATCATTAAAGTAAAACTTATGGAAGATTGGTTTTTCGATAAGCAACGTTCAGTTATGGATGTAAGAATACTTGCCTTAGCTATAGAAATACCTATTTACACTTCTAAAGTAGATGTGGATGCAATATGTGGTATAACCGTATTTGGCGGTTGGGATATCGTTCCTAATGCAACTACAGAAATTTGGTTTTACTTTCCAGATTTGCGCCCAACCATGGCGGCTAATGAATGTTACAAGCGCTCCAATGATGCTGCAAGAATTTCATTTGACGATATTTTCTTAAAGAGAATGTTTGCTAGCTATATCATTAAAGAAGAGAATGTATATGATAGAGGAATTAATGAATATACGAATGGTTTAGATGCTTTATTAGAAGCTGAAAAAATCTCTGAAAAAATTAGAGATTTCGAAGGTAACTTTTGGCAATACTAATATCAATAAGACTTTTATAAAAAAGCTTGCCTATGGCAGGCTTTTTTTTTGCACTTTATTAAGATCAAATGATATTGTATCAGTTAACCATAATTTGAAAAGTAACAAGATAGAAAATCAACACAAGTTTATTAAATCAAATTCAATCTATATACATTCAAGGTATTTATTTACTTTTGTCTTTCATGTCAGAGCCTTATAACATACTCGAAACGGAGATCACATTTTTGAAAGGAGTTGGTCCGAAAAGGGCTGCATTACTTTTTTCAGAATTAGGAATTAAATATTTCGAGGACCTTCTATATCATTTTCCTTTTCGACATATTGATCGCACTCAATTTCATAATATCTCTGATATACTGCTAAATAACACCGCTGTCCAGCTGAAAGGACGGATCATAAAAATGGAAACTATAGGAAAAGGCAGGGCAACACGGCTCACAGCCATTCTCCAGGATGATAGTGGGAAAATAGAATTAGTATGGTTTAAAGGTGTTAGCTGGGTAAAGGATAAAATTAACCTCAACCAAGAATATTTGGTTTATGGTAAACCCACATCTTTTAGCAACAAACTAAATATTACTCATCCAGAAATTGAAAAAGTTGAAAGTGGTTACGAATTAAAAGCTAAACTCCAAGCGGTTTATAGCTCTACAGAAAAATTATCAAACTCAGGACTTAATAGCAGAGGTTTTAATAGAATAATTGAGAGTTTACTGAGCCAAGTAGGAAACAGTCTTCTTGAAAATTTAAACGCATCGTTAATTCAAAAATATAGATTCATTTCTCATCAACGAGCCATCAATATAATTCATTTGCCGGAGAGTTATGATGAAATTGAAAAAGCACAAATCCGATTAAAATACGAAGAATTTTTCTTTATTCAATTAAGGTTGATAGAGCAAAATATGATACGAAAAGATCGGATTCCAGGATATGTATTTAGTAAAATTGGAGAAAAATTCAATCAATTCTACACCCAAAATCTACCTTTCGAACTTACTAATGCTCAGAAAAGAGTCATCAAAGAAATCAGGAAGGATTTTGGCACAGGTCAACAAATGAATAGACTGATGCAAGGCGATGTAGGCTCTGGTAAAACTCTTGTTGCATTAATTTGCATCCTCATAGCTAATGATAATAATTATCAAGCAGCGCTCATGGCTCCTACTGAGATTTTAGCTCAACAACATTTCTATACTATCGAGAATTTCCTAAAAGGAATCGGTGTAAATGTAGCATTGCTAACGGGATCTGTTAAATCAGCAAAAAGGCGGCAGCTACTCGCTGATCTTGCTAATGGTGAGATAGACCTTCTTATTGGAACTCATGCGTTGATAGAGCCAAATGTGGTTTTCCATAACCTAGGATTTGTAGTGATTGATGAACAACATCGTTTTGGAGTAGAGCAAAGATCTAAATTATGGAAAAAAGGTCGAGAACGCTTTCCGCATGTTTTAGTGATGACAGCAACGCCAATTCCAAGAACAATGGCCATGACGCTATATGGAGACTTAGATTATTCTGTTATCGATGAATTACCTCCAGGAAGAAAGTCAGTCCAAACTTTTCATTATAGTGATGCTAAACGAATTGCTTTATTTGGATTTATGAAAAAACAAATCAAAGTAGGTCGCCAAATCTATGTCGTTTATCCTTTAATTAATGAATCTGACACTTTAGATCTAAAAGATTTGAACGATGGATATAATAGCATCAGCAGAGATTTCCCAAAACCAGAATACCAAATTAGCGTAGTTCATGGTCAGATGAAATCGAAGGATAAGGAATATGAAATGCAGCGTTTTAAAAATAAAGAAACGCAAATTATGATTGCCACCACAGTGATTGAAGTTGGTGTTGACGTTCCAAATGCATCAGTAATGGTAATAGAAAATGCAGAACGATTTGGGCTATCACAATTGCATCAGTTAAGGGGAAGAGTGGGAAGAGGCGCTGACCAATCTTATTGTATATTGATGAGCAGCTATAAGCTCAGTGCTGAAGCAAAAACTCGTTTGCAAACTATGGTTGACACCAATGACGGTTTTGAAATAGCTGAAGCCGATCTTAAGCTGAGAGGGCCTGGAGACATGCAAGGCACGCAACAAAGTGGCTTACTGGCCTTAAAAATTGCCGACTTAGTGAAGGATGAAAAAATACTTAAACTAGCGCGCCAAGATGCTTTTGAATTGCTACAAGATGATCCAAACCTAGAAAAAGAAGGAAATATCAATTTAAAAAAATATCACATTCAGCAGAAAAAGAATAAGTCTGATTGGGCGGTTATCAGTTGACCTAAATTTAGTTAAGAGTTACAAGTTGGGAGTTGCCTGACTGTCCATTCATGAATAAGGTTGGCGGATTTTGTTTGAAGTAAATACCATCTTCGTAGGAGAAAAATTCAAAAAGATTCAAGGAAAAACCATTTAAAACGCATCAAAACATAGGGTTTTTATGCTTAATTTCGCGCTTCATTTTAACATTAATTTTTAACATCATGAAGTTATCCTATAACTGGTTAAAAAACTATATAAATTTAGATATTCCTGCTGAAGAATTATCCATCTTGCTAACCGATTGTGGCTTAGAAGTAGAAAAAATGGAATTCCATGAAAGCATCAAAGGAGGATTAAAAGGCATCAAAGTTGGGCACGTTCTCACTTGTGAGAAACATCCCAATGCTGACAAATTAAGTGTAACCACTGTTGACCTTGGCGAAGGAAGAATTTTACCCATCGTTTGTGGAGCACCCAATGTAGCAGCTGGCCAAAAAGTTTTAGTAGCCACCGTAGGAACTCAATTATATACTGCAAATGATTCATTTCAAATATCGAAATCAAAAATCAGAGGTGAAGTATCTGAAGGGATGATTTGTGCTGAAGATGAATTGCAAATTGGAGAATCTCATGATGGTATTCTTATTCTTCCTGAAGACGTAAAAATTGGTGCAGATGCAAGCGAATATTTTTCAGTGGAAACAGATTATACTTATGAAATTGGACTTACACCAAATCGTGCTGATGCCACATCACATATTGGATCTGCAAGAGATTTAGTAGCTGTAATCAATCGGTTCTATCCCGAAAAACAACTTAAATTGCAATTGCCATCGGTTGACGAATTCAAAGTTGGTAATCATAATTTACCCATTGAAGTTATCGTTGAAAATGAAACAGCTTGCCCTCGCTATTCTGGATTATGCATCGAAAATATTGAAGTAAAAGAGTCTCCAAATTGGTTGAAAAACAAACTCAATGCTGTTGGATTGCGTCCAATAAACAATATCGTTGATATCACTAATTACGTATTGATGGAGACAGGCCACCCACTACATGCATTTGATTATGATCAAATTACAAGTAAAAAAGTGATTATAAAAACCCTAGAGAATAATACAAAATTCACTACACTTGACTCTGTAGAAATTGAATTGTCGGAACAAGATTTGATGATTTGCAATGACCAAGAACCCATGTGTATTGCTGGTGTTTTTGGGGGATTAAAAAGCGGAGTAAAAAATGAAACCAAGAATATATTCTTAGAAAGTGCCTATTTTGATTCTGTTTTTGTAAGGAAAACTTCCAAAAGACATAATCTAAAAACAGATGCTTCCTTTCGTTTTGAAAGAGGCGCGGACCCAAATATTACCGTTTACGCTATGAAAAGAGCCGCAATGTTGATACAAGAAATCGCTGGAGGAAAAATTGCCTCAGAAATCCAAGATATCTATTCTCAAGCCATCTCGAATTGGCAAGTTGAATTACGTTTTGCTAGATTGAATAGTGTAATTGGGCAAAAAATTGATCGTGAAATGGTGAAAACTATTTTGACCAACTTGGATATAAAAATTCTGAGCGAAAATGATGAATCCTTAATACTTGAAATACCAACTTTCAAAGTAGATGTTACAAGAGAAGTGGATGTAATTGAGGAAGTGCTCAGGGTATTTGGATATAATCATATCCGTTTTGATGACCAGATTAGATCTTCCATCAATCATAATGAAAAGCCTGATCGTGATTATATCAAGGAATTAGTTTCCGAGTTTATGGTGGCGAATGGATTTAATGAAATCATGAATAATTCGTTAACTAAATCAAGTTATTACGAAGAACAAGAGAGCTTTAATTCAGCAGATAGCATAGTGGTTTTGAATCCATTAAGTTCCGAATTGAATGTATTGCGCCAGTCCTTGGTATTTGGAGGATTGGAAACCATTAAGCGCAATATCAATCACAAAAAGTTTGATTTAAAACTTTTTGAATTTGGGAAACACTATAGAATTAAAAACCCTAATGAAACTTCTGTTGAAAACAAATATCAAGAAAATACGCATTTAGCCGTATTGATAACTGGGAAAACTCAAAATGAAAGCTGGCGAGGAGTTGCACAGGACTCTGACCTCTACGAACTTAAATCGATACTCGCAAAATTACTTCAGCGCTTTGGCATGGATTATTCTGCTTTTAAAATTACCGAGTCAGAGGATATTGGATTTAGCTATGGTTTGCAATATAATTACCATCAAAAATCAATAATCACAATTGGAAAAGTGAGCCCAGCATTAACAAAAAGTCTTGATCTAGATCAGGAAGTATTTTACCTTGATTTACATTTTGATAATTTCTTGGATATTTTGAAAAATTTCAAACCTATGTACAAGGAGCTTCCAAAATTTCCAGCAGTTAGACGAGATTTAGCATTATTAGTTTCTCAAGAAACCAATTACGCTCAGATAGAAGCCATTGCGAAAAAGATAGACAATAAACTCCTTAAATCAGTTAACTTATTTGATGTTTACGAAGGAAAAGGAATTGCAGAAGGCCAAAAATCTTATGCAATCAGTCTAATATTTCAAGATGAGAGCAAGACTTTGACGGATAAAATTATTGACAAAATTATCAAGAAAATAATTTGGGTTTTGGAGAACGAATTGGGTGCCAGATTAAGATAAATTGGAGTACTTGGAGTGCCTAGAGTACTTGGAGTTATAAGTTGAGAGTTAAATCTTTCCTCGGATGTATTCTGCGGTGTATGAATTTTCTTGCTTAACTAGTTCTTCTGGAGTGCCTTCAAAAAGTAGCTGACCGCCTTTTTCTCCACCTTCTGGACCTAAGTCTATAATCCAGTCTGCACATTTGATAAACTCCTGATTATGTTCGATAATGATTAAACTATGCCCTATTTTAATCAATTCATTCATCGCATTATATAACTTGAGAATATCATGAAAATGAAGGCCAGTGGTAGGTTCGTCGAAAATAAACATCATCTTTTGAGCGGTATTTCCTTTTACTAGAAAAGAGGCTAGTTTTATACGCTGGGCTTCACCCCCACTCAAAGTATTGGATGCTTGACCCAATTTTACATAACCCATTCCTACATCATAAAGTACTTTTAGCTTTTCTACGATTCGTCTTTCAACAGTTCCTTTAGTCGAATCAAAGAAATGATAAGCATCGTCAACGGTCATATTCAATATATCCGCTATGTTCTTACCATTATATTTAACATCCAAAGTTTCACTCTTAAATCGTTTACCTTCACAGTTTTCACATTGAAGATAAATATCTGCCATAAACTGCATCTCCACTTTCACCTGTCCTTCTCCTTGGCAATGCTCACAACGTCCACCAGGTACATTAAATGAGAAAAAACCAGGCTTATAACTTCTAAGCTTTGCTAATTTCTCTGATGAAAAAAGTGTACGAATATCATCATAGGCTTTTATGTAAGTAACCGGATTAGAACGAGATGACCTTCCAATGGGATTTTGATCAATCAATTCTATATCGTCTATTCTTTTAAAATCACCTAAAATCTGGCTATGTTTACCGGTTTTATCAGCATGGCCTCCAATCAGTTTTTTTAATGCAGGATATAAAATTCCTTTCACTAAAGTTGTTTTACCAGAACCACTTACGCCTGTGACTAGAGTTAATGTATTGAGAGGAAACTTAACATTGATATTTTTTAAATTATGCTCACAAGCGCCTTTAACTTCAATATATTGATTCCATTTACGTCGAATTTTAGGAACTGGAATTTCCAATTCACCACGCAAATATTTGGATGTTAGTGTATTTCCACTTTTAATAAGCTTATTAAAATCTCCTGTAAAAACCACTTCACCACCTAAGCTACCCGCCTCTGGCCCCATATCAATAATATAATCAGCGGCTTTCATAATTTCTTCATCATGCTCCACTACAATCACTGTATTGCCAATATCTCGCAATTTTTTCAATACTTTGATTAGCCTCTGATTGTCTCTAGGATGCAAACCAATACTAGGCTCATCCAGAATATATAAAGAACCAACCAAACTGCTACCCAAAGAAGTCGCCAAATTAATTCTCTGTGATTCACCACCTGATAAAGTAGCCGATTTTCGATTGAGTGTTAGATAAGATAAGCCAACATCCATCAATACTTGTAAACGATTAATTATTTCGGTAATCAGGCGGCCACTAATTGTTTCATCATGTTTGCTTAGCTCAATAGTTTCAAAAAACTGCAAACTATTCTCCACTGGCATGAGTACAATATCTGTGATGGATTTTTCATTAACCAACACATAATTAGTTTCTTTACGGACCCTACTACCACGGCAATCAGGACAAATAGTTCGTCCACGATAGCGCGACAACATCACCCGATATTGTATTTTATAGCTATTCTGTTCTAACTCAACAAAAAAAGCATTGATACCTTCAAAATACTCATTACCAGTCCATAACAAAGACAACTCTTGGGGTGTCAATAAATTAATAGGACGATGAATTGGAAAATCAAAGTTCATGGCATTCATAACCAAAATATCTTTCCACTGACTCATTTTTTCACCTTTCCAGCAAGCAATTGCTCCTTCATAAACCGACAAATTTTTATCTGGAATTACCAAATCTTCATCGATTCCAATAACATGGCCATGACCTTCGCATTTCTGACAAGCCCCATAAGGATTATTAAAGCTAAAAAAATCGACACTGGGTTCTTCAAAGCTCATTCCGTCCAATTCAAACTTATTTGAAAAAGATTTGCGATGCCATTTTTCATCCTTAGAATAGAACATAACACAATCGCCATGGCCTTCAAAAAATGAAGTTTGAACAGAATCAGCCAAACGTGCATCATCGTTATTCTCTAACTGATTTATAAGCCTGTCGACAACAATATAACAGTCACAAGATTGGGAGCCATCCACATTTTTATCCGCTAACTTATCCTGTATAAGGCTTATTTTTCCTTTGGAATAAATCCTTGAATATCCATTTTGCAAATACAAGCTCAGCTGAATCGACAGAGGTCTATCTTGATGTTGCACAATAGGAAATGCAATAATATATTTGGTGTTTTCTGGAAGTTTATGCGCAAAATTTAAAACATCACTTACGTCATGTCTTTTCACTAAATCCCCTGAAATTGGAGAATAAGTTTTACCAATGCGGGCAAATAATAATTTCAAATACTCATAAATTTCGGTGGAAGTACCAACTGTAGAACGAGGATTCCGGGTATTCACTTTTTGTTCAATGGCTATTGCAGGTGAAATTCCAGTTATTTTATCCACTTCTGGCTTACTCATTTTGCCCATAAACATACGAGCGTATGAACTTAAACTTTCGACATATCTGCGCTGGCCATCGGCATATAAAGTATCAAAAGCGAGGGAAGACTTACCAGAACCAGAAAGCCCAGTGATGACTACAAATTGATTACGGGGAATCTTAACACTCACATTTTTAAGGTTATGCACACGAGCACCTTGTATTTCTATAAATTCAGCTTTGGCCACTTGATGTATTTTTTAATAAAGAACAAAGGACGTAAAAAAAAGGACTACAAAGAAATTGGATTTATTTGAATAGAGAGATATTCATCATGCTATTATCAACTTCTATTTTAATGAAAAGTGCTTGCTTGAAAACATGAATTTAATCAACAGGAAGATTCCTAGAAAAGCCCTCTTCCAGTGAAATGAAAGTTTCTGTGGCCACAACTTCAACTACGGATTGCAAGTTTTCTACAAGTACCTGTTTCAAATGCTCGTTGGAGTGAGCATAAACTTTAAGTAAAAAAGAGTATTTTCCAGTAATATTATGACATTCAACTACTTGTGGTATATTTTTTATATGATCAAATACTTCCTGATGAGTTCTTTGTTTTACCAAATTTATTTGTACACCTACATAAGCAAGTGTATTATAATCAATAGCTTTGGGGTCTACTTTGAAGGTTTTTGCATCTAGTACTTCATACTCATGTAGCTTTTGCATCCTTTGGTGAATTGCAGAAGCGGTTACATTGCATTGGCGAGCGATTTCACTATAAGATATTCTGATGTCTTTTGCCAATAGTGATAAAATCTTGCGATCTAAACTATCTAAATGAAACTTTTTTGACATAATAATTACGTATTCATAGGGTATAAAAACTCCTGATCCTCAAGCATTGAACTTTGTTCTGGCTCTGCATCATCATCAAATAAAAACAATTGATTCTTGGGTTGAATTTGCTTTTCCCATTCCTTAATTCTTGGTTTTATTTCTTCGAATCCATCACGCATGTATTGCTTTAATATCTTATTTGTGGTAGTTTTTTCAAGAAGGGCACATTTTTGCAAAAAATCATATTCAGCATAAGAAATTTTAAAACTCACTTTCTTAAATTTCCGCTTAGACTTTCTAGCACTCATTTACCTAAAAAATATAATTATTACAAAGCAAAAATATGTTTAAAGAAGTGATTCATACCGTTTAATAAAAAAACTTATTCAGACTTTTTTCAACACTTCTAAAAAATAATCAATTTCTTCTTTAGTGGTAAACTTACTCATTGATAAACGAATAGGTCGATAATTTTTCACTTTGCCAATAGCTGTTATAACATGAGAATCCTTTATCACTCCAGAACTACAGGCGCTTCCTCCTGAAAGAAAAACACCCAATATATCAAATTTCATGAGCAACAGCTGGTTATGGATGGTTTTTGGAACAGCAATGCTTAATAAATTATAAAGCCCTCCTTGTGGATCGCCATTAATCTCTAAATGTGGAAAATCGCTCTCAATTTTTTGCACTAAATAATTTTTCAACTCAGCTAATCTTTGACTATTTACCTCCATATTTGCGTAAGCAATTTCCATAGCTTTAGCCATACCGGCTATTGAAATCATATTTTCAGTACCAGCACGCATATTTCGTTCCTGACTGCCGCCTAAAATAAAAGGTAATATTTTATTGTTACCATTGATGTACATAAAACCAACTCCCTTAGGGCCATGAAACTTATGAGCAGATCCCATGGCGAAATCAAGCATTCCAGAAGATAAATCATTGGCATATTTCCCCATTGTTTGCACCATATCCGATACAAAAAGGGACTGGTGCTTTCTACATATCTCTCCTACTTTTTTCAAATGAAGCAAAGTACCAATCTCATTATTGCCATGCATCAAACTTACAACTGCTATATCCTCGAATTGAGAAAGTACTTCTTTAAGCTGTGCAATATCAACATGCCCAAACTTATCCACATTAAGTATAATTACTTCTTTTCCATTAATTTTAGCATGATGCTCAATGCTTCTCAGCATCGAAGAATGCTCAGTAGGACTTGTTATAATTCGTTTTATATCAGGATTTTGAAGCAACCCACTTATGATAGAATTGATTGATTCAGTACCGCCAGATGTAAAAAATATTTCATTTGGACTTACTTTCAATAACTTAGAAATAGTTGTTCTAGCATGTTCAACAATAACTCTTGACTTCCTGCCCATTTCATGAATTGACGAAGGATTTCCATAATTATTTTGCATCATTTGATGCATCAATTCAATTACTTCTTCATCCATTTTTGTTGTTGCTGCGTTGTCTAAGTATGCTTTCATCTTTAACTTTTAGTTCAAATTAAATTGCATGGTTTTGCTATAAAGAGTATGCCTCCGAACAGATGTTATGTAATATTAAGAAACAGATAAGGTCGTACTTAATATCTAGTCCTTTTTATTGCCAACAGTCAGGCTTTTGCCTTAATAATTACCTAAATCTGAGCCAAGAAATCAGCCCATATACACCTCCACCAACTATTCCACCAGCAATAGCAGAAATGAGAACTGGACCGTTGACCGTTCCTATTTGATATCCTCCTCTGATTAACACTAAGGCGAAAATTACACTTCCAAAAATAAGTCCTCTTTTCAAAGGTGATTTACCGATTGGTGCGAGTCCCATTATAAAAGTGCTTTTATTTGTTCAATAATCTCAACGGCAAGGCCATTGGCTTCTTCCATGGATAAAGCTTCGGCATATATTCTGATAATTGGTTCGGTATTGGATTTACGCAAGTGGACCCATGACTTTGCAAAATCTATTTTTACGCCATCAATTGTAGTTACCTTTTCGTCTTTATATTTTTCTGCCATGGAATGCAATACAGCATCCACATCCATGCTTTCATCCAACTGAATTTTATTCTTACTGATAAAATAGGCTGGATATTCAGCTCTCAATTCCGAAACTTTTATATTTCTTTTTGCCAAATAAGTCAGAAAAAGTGCAATTCCCACCAAAGCATCTCTGCCAGCATGAAGAGTAGGATAAATAATTCCTCCATTTCCTTCGCCACCAATAATAGTGTCTGTTTGGCGCATCATTTCTACTACATTTACTTCGCCAACAGCAGATGCTGAATAGCTAAAACCGTGTTTCTCTGTCACATCCCGCAATGCACGAGTGGAAGACATATTGGAAACGGTATTGCCTTTTTGGTGTTGCAAAATATAATCAGCAACGGCCACTAAGGTATATTCTTCATTAAACATTTCGCCATTTTCCATCACAATAGCCAAGCGATCCACATCAGGATCTACCACAAAACCCACATCAGCTTTATGTTTTACAACTGCTGCAGATAGTTCTGTCAAATGCTCGGGTAATGGTTCTGGATTATGTGGAAATTCACCCGTAGGATCAGTATAAAGTTCAATGATATTATCTACTCCAAGCTCTTTTAACAGAGGAACTATAGAAATTCCTCCCGTAGAATTTACGGCATCAAGTGCTACTGTAAAATTGGCCTTTTGGATAGCTTCAACATCTACCAATTCCAATTCCAGGATATGCTGAATATGGCTTTTAATGGCATCATAATCAAAGTGAAGTTTTCCAAGATGGTCAACATCAGCATAATCAAATTCTTCTTTGGCCGCAATTTCCAAAAGCTCAGCACCTTCAGCTGCGTTAATAAATTCACCAAATTCATTAAGTAATTTCAAAGCATTCCATTGCTTTGGATTATGCGAAGCAGTAAGAATAACTCCTCCATGAGCCTTATGATCAGTCACGGCCATCTCAACAGTAGGAGTGGTTGATAGCCCAACATCTACCACATTTATTCCCATGGCATTTAAAGTCCCTATAACAATATGATTGATCATAGGTCCCGAAATACGTGCATCGCGCCCCACAACCACCGTTAGTTTTGTGTTGGGAAATTTATTTTTAAGCATGATTGAATAAGCCGAAACAAACTTAAGCACATCCAAAGGGCTCAGTGTATCTCCAGGTTGACCACCGATAGTGCCTCTAATTCCGGAGATTGATTTTATTAATGTCATAAACTAGTTCTAAATAAATTGTGTGGCAAAAATAAGGAAAAGAATTAGGTTTATAAGTAGGAAATTAGGTTCTACTGATATTGTTAAAAATAGGCGACCTAAACCGCGAAAACAAGTCCCTATTTTCTATAATTTTGCAAAAGCAAATTTTATCATTTCATGAACGAGCAAAAAAAGGCCAAACCAAATTCATTAAGTAGCGCACAAAAAATAGTCCTAGCAGTAATTTTCACTGCGTTTGCGATTATTGGAATATGGCTGGCTGGAGATTATGGCGTGGCCTGGGACGATCATTCGCAAATTGAAATTGGGAGGCAAAATTATGAATATGCCATAGGAATATCTGATAGTATATTTCAAAGTGCAGACCTATATTATGGATGTGCTTATGAATTACCGGTTTATTTTATCCAACATTTCTTCAATAGCTTTTCGACACAAATATTTGTTAGACATCTCATTACACATTTTCTATTTCTCTTTGCTTTATATATTTTCTTTAAACTTCTATTCAAACTCTTTAAATCATTTCCGCTTGCTTTAATCGGATTATTCATACTTTATTTAAGTCCTCGGATATTCGCACATTCATTCTTTAATACCAAAGACTTACCTTTTCTTTCTTTTTTCATTATCAGTATTTTTACGCTTTGGCGACTCTCTGAAAACCCTAAAGACATAAAAAAACTGATAATTCATGCCTTTATATCTGGCTTTTTAATTGACATTCGCGTGCTTGGCTTTCTCATTCCTGCATTAACATTAGGAACTCTGTTTTTACTAGCTTTACCTAAAAAAGAAATCCGATTACTCTTCAAGCCAATGCTGATTTATGGCTTCACAACCATGGCATTTATCTATATTTTATGGCCTGCAATGTGGTCGAACCCTGTGATGCATTTACTCCATGCCTTATATAAAATGGCAAATTTCCCTTGGACTTCTTCCACATTACTTTTAGGCGAAATGGTAGTAGCATCGAATAACCCTTGGTATTACATCCCTCTTTGGATAGGAATAAGCACGCCCATATATCTACTTATTTTTTATATCCTTGGACTTCTATTTTTAACTCATGATTTTCTTAAAAACCCAGATTATTTAGAAAATCGTCGAAAACTATTTATACTCATCTTGGCTTGTATTCCACTTGATTTGTTTATTATATTTCTGATTTTACAACCAACTTTATATGATGGATGGCGACATCTTTACTTCCTGATGCCTTTGATTATTATTGGAGCAATTTATGGAATAAAAACACTGAATGCAATATTGTCAAAAAATAAATATTTGTTTACAATAAGTGTCGGATTACTTATTATAGTTATTGTTATTCCAGTGATAAAAATGATACAACTCCACCCCTATCAGCAAGTTTATTTTAACGAATTTATTTCGCAAAAAGATGAAAACATCAGGCATCAATTTGAGATGGATTATTGGGGCTTAAGTTATAAAGAAGGTTTTGAGGAGATATTAAAAATAGACCAAAGAAATCATATCATAGTTATGTCGGAAGATATTTCAGCGATGGATAATTGGAAATTGAGTTTGGAAATAGACCCAAGAATAGAGCTTGTTAGTGATATACAGAATGCCGATTATTTAATAACAAGCTACAGATTTCATCCTGAAGATTATCCTTACAAAAAGGTCTATAGCATCAGGCGACAAGGGAGTGATATTTTGAGTATTTATAAGCTAAAACCCAATCAATAGTATATGGATTTGTTGGAATATAGAGATTCGGAAAACGAACAGCGGCATCCATGGGAAACGGCTCGATTTGAGGTGATGCAAAGTTTGCTTAAAAAGCATATTTTGCAAACTCCAAAAACTATTGCTGACATAGGTTGTGGAGATACTTTTGTTGTCAATTCCTTAGCGCATAAATTTCCTTCTTCACAATTTTTCGCGGTGGATACTGCCTTTACTAACGAAGATATTAAGCAATTTAAGAGCAATTCTAAAACAGACAATATTCAAATTATCAGAGATTTGAATGGGATTAATTCGCAAAGCCAAAGTCTGGATTTAATCCTGTTAATGGATGTGATTGAACATATCGAACACGACCATCAATTTCTAAAAGAACTTGTAAATCATGATTTTGTGCAGAATGAAAGTTTATTTTTCATCACCGTTCCTGCCTATCAATCCCTTTATTCAGCTCACGATAAGCATTTGCTACATTACAGAAGATACAATCGGAATAAACTTGTAAAAACCTTGAAAGATTCTGGTTTAGAAATATTAGATTCAGGTTATTTTTTCTCAAGTTTAGTGGGCGTGCGGATCATTCAAAAAATGCAAGAATCCATTTTAGGGGCAAAAGACCAGAAAGGACTTGCGGAAAAAAATTATTCTAGAAAAAAGGCTGAGCTATTGAAAAGCTTTCTACTTTTGGACTTTAGAATATCGAGGGTATTTCACAAATTACACATCAATATTCCGGGCTTATCAAGCTATGCTATATGTCGAAAATCTGTATCATAATTCCAGTTTATAATGAAGCATTAAGACTACCAAAAGACGTCTATTTTGCACATTTACGGGCCCATGCTTTCCAAAGTATTCTCTTTGTAAATGATGGCAGTACAGATGGTAGCGCTGCAATATTGGATGAAATGTCAGCACAATTACCTGAGCAAATATTTACTTTACACGCGACTAAAAACCAAGGAAAAGCAGAAGCTGTACGGCTAGGATTTGAGTATTTAATGCAGAATAAAAACTATGATATTCTTGGTTACCTTGATGCTGATTTGGCAACTCCCTTGAGTCAAATAAATCATATCTGCTATAGTTTGGAATCCAATGATGAATTAATGATGGCATTTGGCAGTCGAGTGCAATTATTTGGCCTTGATATCCAAAGAAAAACAAGCCGCCATTACCTCGGGAGAATTTTCGCCACTTATGTTAGTGTGCTTTTAGGACTTCAAATATATGATACTCAATGTGGCGCTAAATTCTTTAGAAATAATGAAATTTTAAAAGCTGTTTTCCAAGAAAAATTTGTCAGTAAATGGTTTTTCGATATTGAGATTTTTATTAGACTGAAAGTATTATTTGGCAAAGAAAAATTTCAAAAATCAATACTCGAAATCCCGCTTAAAAAGTGGCATGAACAAGGCGCTTCTAAATTAAAATGGTCAGATTTTGTGCTAAGTCCTTTACAATTAAGTAAAATAAAAAAGAAGTACAGGAAATAGCATTCATGTAAGCTATTGCCACCGCTTGACTTATCTCATAGTTTATATTGTGTTTAAATAACGAATTAGCTTTGTCATTTGCAAAAAAAAACAGATATTTGTGCCTCTTAAAATTAAACTCAAAGCATGGACCACAACACGCCCATAAATTATGATATTGTTAGCCAAAAAATTAAAGAAAGTGGCTTAAAAGAAGTTGGCACTGCCACCATTCGCGAGATAAAAAAACTCGTTGATCAAATAGAAAATGCTACTGGCGAAAAATTTATTCGCATGGAAATGGGAGTACCTGGTTTGCCTCCAACCGAAGTTGGCGTGCAAGCAGAGATTGAAGCTTTGAAAAAAGGCGTTGCGGCTATTTATCCTGATATTCACGGTATTGCTCCTTTAAAATTTGAAATTTCACGTTTCGTCAAAAACTTTATGAACATAGATGTTTCACCTGACGGATGTATCCCTACTGTTGGTTCAATGCAAGGTAGTTTTGCCTCATTTCTAACTTTAAATAGAATTCATCAAGGGCGCGAAAAGATTTTGTTTTTGGACCCAGGATTTCCTGTTCACAAACAACAATTACAGGTTATTGGTTATCAGTGGGAAAGTTTTGATGTTTATAACTACCGTGGTGATAAATTACGCGATAAACTTGAATCATATCTAAAAACTAACGAGATAAGTTCCATATTATATTCGAACCCTAACAACCCATCCTGGATTTGCTTTACTGAAAAGGAATTACAAATCATTGCAGAACTTTGCAAAAAATACCAAGTGGTGGTAATGGAAGATTTGGCTTATTTTGGAATGGATTTCAGAAATGATTTAGGAACTCCCGGCGAAGCACCATATCAACCCAGTGTTGCCAACTATACCGACGATTATATATTATTTATTTCCAGTTCAAAAGCATTTAGCTATGCCGGTCAACGAATTGGAATGATGGTTATTTCTGACCATTTATTCAAGTCTGAATTTCCTGATTTACTGCGTTTTTACAAAACTCCACAATTAGGATATTCCATGATTTTTGGAACCCTATACGCTTTGAGTTCAGGAACTTCACACTCAGCACAATATGCTTTAGCAGCAATACTTAAGGCTGCAAATGATGGCGATCTTAAATTTGTTGATACGGTAAAAGTATATGGACAGAAAGCCCATACTATGAAAAAACTATTCTTGGAAAACGGCTTCAAAATAGTTTATGATATGGATGAAGACGAGCCAATCGCTGATGGATTCTATTTTACATTTAGCTATCCTGGATATACTGGAGTTGAGCTGTTGAGCAAACTTATATATTATGGCATTAGTGCCATTTCGTTGGCCATTACAGGTAGCGACCGAATTGAAGGAATTAGAGCTTGCGTATCCTTGGTTAAAGAATCACAGTTTGGGGATTTGGAAGCTCGATTGAAGGCGTTTGCTGCTGATCATAAATAGCAACTTGAAAACTTGAAACTTTTAATAAATAAATTTTAAAACATATATATGGCACTAATAGGAAAAATCGTAGTAGATACTGAGGCATGTAAAGGCTGTGAAGTCTGCATACCAGTATGCCCTACTGACGTAATTGAAATGTCGTCGATGGTGAATGGAAAAGGCTATCGTTTTATGCAACAAGTGCGCGAAAATTGTACAGGATGTACTAATTGCGCAATCGTTTGTCCAGACGGAGTAATCACAGTTTATCGGGTAAAAGTTTAAATTAAATCATTCACATAGATCTTTGAAAAGAATATGAAAGACTTAAGATTAATGAAAGGGAACGAAGCCATGGCCGAAGCAGCAATACGTTGTGGAGCAGATGGTTATTTCGGTTATCCTATTACACCTCAAAGCGAGGTTTTAGAATATCTAATGGTAGAGCAGCCTTGGATGCGTTCAGGAATGGTAGTATTGCAAGCTGAAAGTGAAGTTGCCGCTATCAATATGCTTTATGGTGGAGCTGCAACTGGTAAAAAAGTAATTACCTCCTCTTCTTCTCCTGGTATCAGTTTGATGCAAGAAGGATTATCGTATTTAGCTGGAGCAGAACTTCCATGCGTGGTAATCAACGTAGTTCGTGGTGGACCTGGATTAGGTGATATCCAACCCTCACAATCTGATTATTTTCAATCCGTAAAAGGTGGTGGACATGGTGATTATAAGCTTTATGTGATTGCACCATCAAGTGTTCAGGAGTCATCTGACTTTGTCAAGCTCGCTTTTGATGTTGCTTTCAAATATCGTATTCCTGCGCTAATTTTATCAGATGGAGCAATTGGCCAGATGATGGAAAAAGTTGAATTATTTCCTCAAGAAGTACGACGTACTGATGAAGAAGTAATTGCAGAATGTGGTAGCTGGGCAACGACTGGCAGAACTGCTGATCGTGAACGTAATATCATCACATCTTTGGATTTAATTCCAGAAAAACTTGAAAACCACAACCATAAACTTCAGGCTAAATATAAAGCTATGGAGGAAAATGAAGTCCTTTTTGAAGAAATTCAATGCGATGATGCAGATTACATTTTAGTTGCCTATGGCACTTCTGCTCGTATTTGTCAAAAGGCGATTCAAGTAGGCCGTGATAAAGGACTTAAAATTGGACTTATGCGTCCCATCACTTTATGGCCTTTCCCAAAAGCAAAAATTGCAGAATATGCTGAAACTAAAAAAGGCATACTAGTAGTTGAAATGAGTGCAGGACAAATGATTGAGGACGTTCTTTTAAATCTGAGTGGAAAAATTCCTGCCTACCATTATGGTCGTAATGGTGGAATTATTCCAACCCCAGATGAAGTATTAACCGCTCTTGAAAAGCATTTTATGTAGGAGATATTACTATGGAAATTATAAAAGCAGAAAATTTAGTTTATAAGAAAACCGCCTTCATGACAGATAAAGCATTAAGCTACTGTCCTGGTTGTGGCCACGGTACTGCACACCGCATTACTATGGAGGTTTTAGAAGAAATGGGCATTACTCAAGACACCATTGGAATTGCTCCAGTAGGATGTTCGGTTTTGGCTTACGAATTTATGAATATCGACATGCAACAGGCTGCTCACGGTAGAGCTCCTGCCTTGGCAACTGCAGTTAAAAGATTATGGCCTTCAAAGTATGTATTTACTTACCAAGGAGATGGTGATTTGGCTGCTATTGGCACCGCCGAAACTGTTCACGCTTGTAATCGTGGTGAAAACATCGTAATCATATTTATTAATAATGGAATTTATGGTATGACGGGCGGACAAATGGCTCCAACCACATTACCTAATATGAAATCGTCAACTTCGCCTTATGGCCGTGATGAGGAAATGATGGGACATCCATTGAAAATTACTGAACTTATTGCCAACTTGCCGGGTGTTCATTATGTAACTCGTCAAGCTGTACACAAGCCTGGTCACGTTCGCAAAGCAAAAAAAGCGATTAAAAAAGCATTAGAGCAATCTTATGCCAAAAAAGGATTGTGCTTTGTAGAGATTGTTTCTAACTGCAATTCAGGATGGAAAATGACTCCGGTTAATTCTAATATTTGGATGGAAGACAATATGTTCCCTTATTACCCTTTGGGAGATATTAAAGTGGACGGAAACCTAGTTAAATAAATTTTTAAATTGGTGCTACTTTATAGTGTTGTAATGATTGGTTGATTGATTGATTGGATGATTGGTTGGTTGGTTGGTTGGATATTAAAATATCAAAAGTAGAATCTTAAAATAAGAAAACATGACTGAAGAAATTATCATAGCCGGATTTGGTGGACAGGGTGTACTTTCTATGGGAAAAATCCTTGCCTACTCAGGCATAATGCAGGATCAAGAGGTAAGTTGGATGCCAGCTTATGGCCCTGAAATGCGTGGTGGAACTGCCAACGTAACCGTTATTATTAGTGATGAAAGAATTAACTCACCTGTGTTGAATCAATATGACACAGCCATTATTCTGAATCAACAATCGATGGACAAATTTGAATCAACTGTTAAACCTGGTGGTATTTTATTATACGACCCTAACGGAATTTCAAAACATCCAAGCCGTAAGGACATCAATATTTATCAGGTGGAAGCTGCAACTGAAGCTGCTCGTTTAAAATCAGGTAAATCTTTTAATATGGTGGTTTTAGGAGCCTATCTTAAACTTAAACCTATTGTTGCACACGAAAATGTAATAAAAGGATTAAAAAAATCACTTCCAGAACGTTATCACCATCTAATTCCTATGAACGAAACCGCGATACAAAGTGGACAAAACATTGTGAAAGATATTCAGATTTTGTAAAATCTAATTTAATTGCAAAATACAAAAGCCACCTTGAGTAATCTTGGTGGCTTTTGTTTTGATAGTCAGATACTAAAACCTTGTTCTTAATTACTATCTTTTGATTTTCTTATGCTAGATAATAATTCAAGATTTATAACTTGATTATAGTTTTGAGTATTAGTCGTAATTATTTCAATAATTTCAGAATCATTAGTTTTAAATATGGTTATATTAGTAATTAGAAATGGTAATCTGTTGATACTCCCTATACTATCATGAATAATAGTTGCTTTATTGATAAAAAGGGACTCATTCAATGATTTATTTTGACTAATTATTGTCACATCTGCTTTGTCATTTACAGTTAATAATTTTGACAAGGAAATAAGAGTTCCAGAAGCACATCCACCACATGAAGCTATGGGGAATACTACATAAATATGATTATCTTTTCGAATGCTCGTTCCAAATGTATTTAACATTGTTTCAAATCCTTTAGTTTTAGCTTTACATTCCGAATTGGTTGAAAAACTACAATTTGAAAGCAGTAAAATCATGGTTATAAAAATTATAATTTTCATATCATAAATCAAATAAAGTTAACGTAAGGCTATCTTTAGAGTTTGAAATTAATAAATTTCTTAAGTAAAGCCCTTTAGCGCTTGGTGTAATAAATAAATAACTATATTCATTACGCTTAAAAACAAATTCATTCATAATATTAAAGTTAGAATCCATTATAATTATTGACCATTTTGACTTTTCTAAATCTACGGTATTTTCATCTATAAGTATGTCTTTATGTTTTACAATTCGATAATAAGAATCCTTATATTTATTGTATCTAATATCCCAATACTTGGGTTCATGCAAAATGTAAGAGATTGTATATGTCATATCAAAACTTTTATTATCAGGTATTGACTCAAATTCGTCAATATAAGCACTTTTACATAGTATACTTTTTGATAATCTCATATTTTGGTACAAATACACACTGTCATCACATGCAAATGAAACTAGTATTGCGGATGTATTTGTAGCGCAAATATCTGGATGCCAATCATTAAAATTCTGGTTATCTTTTGTATAACAATTTGGGAATTTACCATAAATATAGTTTTTCAGTATACTATCTGAGCCCAATTCAATTTGACTTATTGGTTTAGTTTCTTGATAATACAATGCTCTTGATGTACCAATGGCAACATTATGAACGTGAGTAGCAGTAGCAAGGAATATACTATTATTAAAAATTTTAACGTTGTTTTCTGGATTAGAGTGGATAAAGTCTGTATCTAACCATAATCTACTTGAAGGGTTACCATTAGAATCAAGAATGCTTATAAAATTATCTCTTTCCTTTAAGTGATAAATAGAATCAATACTTTTTATGTAAAGTTGAAAATTATAGCATTGTTCTAAAAAATGTGAATGTATATTTTTCGATGTAACAGAGTTATTTGAATCTATTTGATATATCCAAATTGATTTATCAGATGCATTAAATAAAGTAATTACAGTATTATTCTCATTACTTGATATTGAATTAGGTATATAATACACATTGCCTATTGCCTCAATTGTTATTTCAGAGACTACTTTTGGGGAATGTTTACTTTCACAACTTACCATCAATAAAACAAATATCAATGACAGAAAGTTGTTAATAAAATGATTCATAAGATTAAGATTATTTATTTAGCAATAATAGCAGCTAGAAAAGAAAACGTAGCTGCTATTATATTTCTATTAATGATTAACGCATATCTTTTATTCGTAATACACAACTTTGCTGTCCATACCAATTAAAACTGGTTTCCTCAGGAAGGTTTAACGTAGTATCAAATTCCAACTCTTTATCAAGTCCAATAAAGTAATATGTATGTTGTGCTTCAGCATAAATTTTATGCAGTAAAACATCTCCACTAATTATCTGATCAACTATTTCTATATCTAGTCCTTGAAATAATTCATGGTAGTTGTAATTTGCAAAAAAATTAGAAATATTACCTTGTTCAAAGTATTCTAAAAAAACCGTTCCCATTGAACTATTTCCATTTTGAGACGCATCAGAAAAAATCTCTACTGTTGGAAGACAGTTTTGACGTATCCATGTGCAATAAATATCAGCTATTTGACCTTCATCACCATAAATAATAACTAACATTTCCATTACAGGATCTCCGCCAGTAGCAATGGGTTTTACTTCTGAGTTAAATAATTCATTCTTGTTTATTTCTTCTTTATTGCACCCACTGAAAATGATGCTAAATATTGAAATAATAATTAAAATTAATGCTATTTTTTTCATTATATATTGATTTGATCCCCAAAGCAAACCACAATAATATACGGGGTAGAAATATTATTGCGACAAAAGAAACATTTCAAAGCTTTTGCGACTTTGTCACTTCTTTTTTCCAATAACAGGCGTCGTATTATCCTGCCGAAGATGAATGAATTAATTGATAAATTAATATTGGCTTACTATCCCCTTTTTCGTACTTTTGCTGCGGCCTTTGGGTTTTGGTTTATAAAATAATTAGCGTTGTTTGTTTCCCTTTTCTCAAGGGCTTTTTTGTGCACTTAAAAATCTTAGCTTGCAAAAGCTTGAGATTCTTTTCCTAAAACATTAAATGATTTTGAATTTGTATTAATCATTATTTTTTTAGTTTTTTACTGAGCTTGCAAAACTCTGTCTGCATTGCAAAGGAAAAGAAAAAAAACGATGCTTTGACATGACTTTATTTTTAATTTGCAGTTTATATTGATTCTAAATAGGAAGATTTGTCGGCTTAAAAAATCACTTCCAGAACGTTATCACCAACTTATTCCTATGAATGAGAAGCAATACAAAGTGGTGAAAATATTGTTAAGGATATTCAGATTTTGTAAAATTTCCGTTTCTAGAATATTTTAAAACAGCCTTTCCTCAAAAAAAGGAAAGGCTGTTTTTTTTTAGTTCTAGATTAAAACTTGAGTTTTGCTTTTAATCATTGCGTCTTGCTATATTGGTTTTGAAAAACTATATTCAAAATTTTATTTAATTTCAAATTATCAATATAATTATCTTTTGATAAAATACTTTATACTTTCTATCTCTTCATTTTTAAAGCCGAATCTAATATCGCACTGTTTTCCAATTAAATACAAATTATCTTCAAAACTTAGATTTCTATATATATTTACCTCATACCTTCGTGACAAATCCTTTTTGGCGATATTACCATACTTTATTGGTACGCCCTCAACTTCTGACAATTCTTTAAGAATAGTTTTTAATGAGTTGTATAAGGTTGTTTTATATCTTTCCTCCAATAAAATTTCTCTTTCATTAATAATTGCTGAGGTTGGCATAATAAACACTTCATAACCATAACTCAATGTATTTAAGGTATCTATTTCAAGTTTCAAATCTTTTATTAAATGAATAAAGTCAATATGCTGTTTGTCACCCTTTAGCTTTATCTCACCATTATATTTTACCATGTCGTTGTATATATAAAACTCATTAAACTGCCTATCAACAAACATAACAAATATTTGTGGTAAAGAAACGTTTTGAAAAATATAGTGACCGTCATTAACTTCAGTACTTAATGAACCCACAGCATCTATATTAAAAATATTTTCTTTGGTTAAGGATATTGTATATTGTGTGTTTGAAACCTCAATATTTTCAGGAGCTATTAGGCTAGGAACAAATATAAGTCCATTCCATAAAATATGAAACAGAATCGCATACTTAAAAGCAAATTTTATCCTAACATATGCGATTAACTGCGATCCTCCAAAAAATAAAACTATAGGCAAAAGATGAATTATCTTAAAACTTCCAAAGTTTTCCATATGTATAAATGCAAAACTTAATGACGATAATAAAATTAAAACATTATAATAAAGGTTCTTGCTCTTTCTTAATAAAAAGAGACTACTAAATAATCCAATAAAGACAATGGGAATAATAATACTGGTTGTTTTAATGAAAAGAAACATCAGTATTAGTATTCCGAAAAATACATGATATTTCTTTTTGTAAATTAATCCTAATCGAAAAATGAGCTCTTCAATTATTGGTACTAAAAACAAAATCTGCACTAATATAATTGCAATAGGAATGCCATCAAGGCTTTCCATCATTTTATTTGAAATTAATTCATGATATTGGGACGAAAAAACTAGACTGACAAACCCTAAAATCAGAAAAAAAACTCCACTTAATAACAATAATTTAAGATTCACTTCTTCCAAGACGTTGGAGGCTATGATATTTATTTTTTTTAGCTTCATTTTATAATCTACTTAATACATATATGAATGTGCAGCCTCTACAAAGAGACTGCACAATTTATTTACTCACAACTAAAGCAACTAACACTACAAGCACTTGCCGTATAACACTTGCCCTGAGACACACAACCATTAATACCTGTTATAACAATATCCTTACAGTTATTACTAACAGTTATAACTACATCTGAAATTAATTCACAAATCTTTAATGCATACCATGAATAAAGAACAGGATTCTTTGCATCGCTATTCAATAATAATATTCCTTCTTGAAAATTTTCAACTGTAAAGTCTGAAGATTTTATATTGACCGTTTGAGAAATTCCATTCACAGTAATGTCTACCTCAAACTCTTCCTCTGATATTATATCATAATTATCAAAAGAAATACTTTGGACATAAATATTCTCAACCGAGATATATGTTACTGGAGATGTATTATCTAAACTCATAGAAGTTAACTCAGAACTTATCTTGTCGCCAATAAACAATTGATTAACTTCTAAACCAAAAAACTGTCCTGTCGTATAGTCAAAGCCTTCTTGAATCGTTAAATCCGTAGTATCTCCATCATCATCTACCAATGTCATCTGGACAGTAACATCGGTATTAGGAACTATTTGTTTATCACTTTCACTATTAATTGTATTTGTTTCTTTTTCCATTTTATTACATCCTACTATAATAAGACCTATAACTAATATCGTTATAGCACTATAAAAAACTTTTTTCATACTAAACTAAAATTACCCCCAACAAGGTCCACATCAATAATTTTGGGGAAAAACAATTGCTGCGGCAAAAGAGACAATCAAAGCTTTTGCGACTTTGTTACTTCTTTTTTCCAATAACAGGCGTCGTATTATCCTGCCGAAGATGAATGAATTAATTGATAAATTAATATTGGCTTACTATCCCCTTTTTCGTACTTTTGCTGCGGCCTTTGGGTTTTGGTTTA